>Ga0209427_10002972_pt1 | contig 19913 bp, 15 predicted proteins | sample DeeMarSWOR136_30_FD_187465 | JGI IMG/M metagenome (GOLD analysis project Ga0209427, IMG submission 187465) | Marine sediment microbial communities from White Oak River estuary, North Carolina - WOR-1-36_30 (SPAdes) (version 2) | ecosystem: Environmental > Aquatic > Marine > Intertidal zone >...
GGCAGAGGTAGAGGTATGGGCGGATTGGGCCGAGGTGTTCCGGGGCCGTGGTGCCCATGGTGGGGTGCTCCGGTGCCGGAGATGGATTAGGCCAGGACGCGATATTGGGCGGCAGTTGAGGCCATAGCAAAAATAATTAGAAAGCTGTTTATTAAATAACCGCCCTCCATAAAATGACCCCCGCTATTGTCTTCGACAAGAAGACGCGGGGGTTTTTATATGGAAACGAAACTTCAGACAGCAACCTATCGCACGCGTTTATTATATGGTCCGGCACACTTCTTGCCGGACTACCGCCAATCGCCAGGGTAGTAGATGGATTGAGGCTGAATGCCGAACTTTCTATACAGCGCTTCCACGAGTGCCTCTATGCTTTTTATCTGAAAGTCGGTTGGGTAGGTGATTTTGCCGTCAGCTATAACGCAGATGCGGATGGTCTGACCGTTGCCGTACCAGGTTCGGCCTGGGATGCTCGACCACTGTCTCTGCCATTTTTCGGTCGCTTGTATTTGGCCGTTGCTCCCGCCGAGGCCGTTGCAGACAACAAAGTGGCAGTTGATATCCTCGGGACCGGCCAAGCCGTTCAACGAAGCCAACTGCTCAATATTGCCGCCTTTGGTGCCGCTATAGTAAATTTCGATGCAACGCCAGCGTTCGGGGGACTGAGCAGCTTGAGAGCGAATGGCTTCCTCGACAGGACCAAGCTCACTAAAGACGGCAAGAGAAAACAGGCCTGCAGAGGGAGGATTATTGCCTACGGCCATCAAGACCATAGCCCCGGTTGTCATTGAAACCAGCAGTGCTGCCAAAACTTTCGCCACCCTTGGCTGATTTGACATAGTACCATCCTTGAGGGTTCCCGTCTTGCAAAACGGTATTCCCGAAAAACAACTCGAAAAATTCGCAGATGATTGCCCAAAGAGAGTATCATTGCCTTATACAACAAACATCGGCACCGACGAACGGATTACTCCAAATTTTGCCGAAAATTTTGTAATTTATTTTTGCGACATTGGCTCTGGCGACTAAATTTATTAGTCTAAGGGGCCTTTCGGAGAAACCATTCCAAAGGAAAAAACTTCAACCAGCCAACAGATAAATCAAATACAAATTACCGAAATGCTGTGAAGAAGTGTGTGCAGGCGCTTAAAAGTCGAGCGATTCGCGATGTTGGGCGGAGGCGCATTATTTTCGTGCCATACTACCTTAGTTAGGTTTTAGCCAAACGAAAAATGAACTACCCTATAAGGATTTGCTGAAATATCTTGATTTATGGGACTACAATCCGTATATTCCCTTTGCGAAATTATGTGTTGAACATTAGACATTTTTCTGACGACATAAAAATGACGATTTTCAATATAGCTGGTGCTGATTAGCTAAAAGGCCACAAGCGAGGTATGAAAATGGCTTCAGGGGCCCGTCGGTCAAACAAATTCGATAAAAGGTCCGGCAAACTTCCTGCCGGAGAAACCCGTCCATTATCTTCCGAGGAAATTGCCAAGCTGACTGGGCAGGGCTGCAGTTGTGCTGATTGGTCAAAGGTTCAGGTTGCCGAGGGTTTTGACGCCGGGAGAGTAAAATCGACACATTTTTCCGGCAACGTAAAGTTAGGTGTATTTGAAAAGCGAGTGTCCTTTTTCGGCGACGTTACGAAGCCAACAGGAATCAGTAACGCAACAATCCACAACTGCACAATCGGCAATAATGTATATATTGACCAAATCAGAAATTATATTGCCAACTACATCATAGAAGATGACGTCGTAATCGAAAATATTGATTTGCTTGCGGTTGAAGGGCTAAGTTGCTTTGGTAACGGCACGGAAGTCGCTGTCGTTAATGAGGCCGGCGGCAGGGAAATACCCATTTACGACCATTTATCCGCCCATCTGGCTTATATAATAGCATTTTATCGTCACAGACCAACGGTAATCGAAAAGCTACAACAAATGATTGCTGCCTACACCAAGTCCGTAACCTCGCCAATGGGAGTATTAGGGGCAGGCGCAAAACTTATCAACTGCCGAATTATCAAAAACACCAAAGTAGGTCCCGCAAGCGTGATAGAGGGAGCTAACAGATTGGAAAACGGCTCAATAAATAGCTGTCCGGAAGACCCTGTTTATATTGGTCCCGGCGTTTTTGCGGAAGATTTTATCGCCTGCAGCGGCTCGAAGATTACCGACGGTACAATAATATGCAAATGTTTTGTAGGCCAGGGCACCGTATTAGCCAAGCAGTATTCTGCGGAAAACTCGGTATTCTTTGCTAACTGCGGCGGCTTCCACGGCGAGGCGTGCGCTATATTTGCCGGACCTTATACGGTTACACACCATAAATCCACCTTGTTGATTGCCGGGCTATTTTCCTTTATAAACGCCGGCAGTGGAACAAACCAAAGTAACCATATGTACAAACTGGGCCCGGTCCATCAAGGGGTGGTCGAAAGGGGCTCGAAGACAGCCAGCGATTCATATATGCTCTGGCCGGCAAAGGTTGGTGCGTTTACCGTTGTGATGGGCAGACACTACAGAAACTCAGATACTTCCGATTTGCCTTTTTCATACTTGATTGAGCACGAAGACGAAAGTATTCTTGTCCCCGGTGTGAATTTGCGGAGCGTAGGGACTGTTCGAGACGCTCGAAAATGGCCGAGGCGCGATAGGCGAAAAAGCCCCAGAAATCTCGACTACATAAACTTCAAACTTTTAAGCCCCTATACAATCCAAAAGATGCTCAACGGCTGCCGGCTGCTTACGAACCTTAAAGCAGCTTCCGGCGAAAACACAGAATACTTTACCTACCATAATGTCAAGATTAAGAAGTCATCGCTGGACAGAGGCATTAAATTCTACGAGATTGGTATTAATAAATTTCTCGGCAATTGTTTGATTAAGCGGTTGGAAAATCCGTCGAAAGCCGGACTCAAAAACGTTGATGAACTTCGAGCTGCGCTGTCGCCGGAAACAAACGTAGGACGAGGCAAATGGGTGGACCTGGCCGGTTTGTTCGCTCCAGAAGAAAGCGTACAAAAAATGCTCGACGACATTGAAAACGGTACAATTAGCACCCTGGAGCAAACAACAGAAGCTTTTCAATCGATGCATGACAATTATTCTGCATACGAATGGGCCTGGGTGGCAAACGTTTTACAGCAGCGTCTGGGCAAAACTGTTGAACAAATAACATCAGAGGATATTATCGAGATGGTAACAAAATGGAAGACGGCCGTTATAGACCTTGACCGTATGCTTTATGCCGACGCCCAAAAAGAATATGCCGCTACTGCTCAAACCGGATTCGGCCTTGACGGGGAGGAGGAAACAAAACATAGTGATTTTGAACAGGTTAGAGGCACATTTGAAGAAAACAGTTTTGTTTCTGAAATCGAAAAGCATATAACCAGCAAAACGGCTCTCGGCGATGAGCTTATCAGCCGAATGGAAAAACTGTGTTAACACAAATCATATTCAAGGAAGGAGCAGTTCATGAGAGTAATAATTGAACCGAATTATGAATTAGCCGCCAAATGGGCCGCCAACTACATTGTCAAAAAGATAAATGAATTTGGCCCGACTGACTCAAAACCATTTGTGCTGGGCCTCCCTACGGGCTCTTCGCCGATAGGAGTATACAACGGACTGGTGGAGCTTTACAAGGCAGGGGCGGTTTCGTTCAAGAATGTTGTTACCTTTAATATGGATGAATATGTGAACCTTCCCGAGGAGCACCCTGAAAGCTACCATTCATTTATGAATAAATATCTCTTCAGCCACATAGATATTCAAAAGGATAATATCAACATCCTCAACGGCAATGCGCCGGACCTGAAAGCTGAATGTGCGAGCTATGAAGAAAAAATAAAAAAGGCTGGCGGCGTCAAGCTTTTTGTCGGCGGAATAGGGCCTGACGGTCACATAGCGTTTAACGAGCCAAGCTCGTCACTGTCGTCGAGGACGCGTATCAAGACACTGACTCACGACACTATCATAGCCAATTCACGGTTCTTTGACGGCGACATCAATAAAGTGCCCAAAACTGCTTTGACGGTGGGCGTAGGGACTGTTCTGGATGCTGAGGAGGTTCTTATTATTGTCAACGGTCATGGAAAGGGCCGTGCACTACGACATGCCATTGAAGGAAGTATAAATCATATGTGGACAATCAGTGCTCTGCAAATGCATCCGAAGGGCATTATTGTCTGTGATGAAGAGGCTACCATTGAGTTGAAGGTCGGTACAGTTAAATATTTCAAGGACATAGAATCGGCCAACCTCGAACCCGCTACACTCTTAAAATAGCTGCTGGTTTTGCAGCCGGACAATTCCCCGCCTTCTTTGATTGAGGGACATCCTCCGTTCGCTTTTGCCAATTGCTTTTTCCTCTTTCTATGTTGGCTTGTATGCTTAATTCTTTGTAATAATGGCAGTGAAGTGATAGAATACCGACAGGAAGTTCTCTATTACGAATTACCAATCGAAAATCGTTTGCTGCGGGAGATTCTTAATGAGCGTAAATTCTGGTGCGGCAAAGACGTCATGCCGCAATACAAATCGAATACCGAAACTGACCGGAAGAGAGCGTGTGCTGAGGGCACTGGCCTACAAAAAAGTGGACCGTGTCCCCGTGGATTTGGGCGGTACACTCTGCAGCGGGGCCCACGTTAGCGTCGTAGCGAAGCTGCGACAAGCACTGGGTCTTGATAAGCCGGTGAAAGTTGTCGAGCCCTACCAAATGCTTGGTGAAGTTGCGGCTGACCTGCGGGAATCGCTGGGGATTGACGTGGTGAATTTGCCGGGGCCGAAGAACATGTTTGGATTCGAGAACACAGACTGGAAACCGTGGCGAACCTTTGACGGCACAGATGTGCTGGTTCCGGGCAAGTTCAATACTGAGTCGGAACCTAATGGCGATATTCTAATGTATCCGCAAGGTGATAAGTCGGTACCAGCCTCGGCCCGGATGCCCAAGGGTGGATATTACTTTGACGCGATTATTCGCCAGAAGCCGATTGACGAGGCCAAGCTAAATCCGGCTGACAATCTTGAGGAGTTTGTGCCCATCAGTGATGAAGATTTGAAAATCTACGAGCGGTGGGCAAGTGAGCTTTATAACAATACTGACCTTGCGATTGCAGCGGGCTTTCCGGGGACGGCCTTCGGTGATATAGCGCTTGTGCCAGCACCGTGGATGAAGGACCCAAAAGGGATTCGCGACATTGAAGAATGGTATATAAGCACGGTATCGCGAAAAGAATATATTAAAGAGGTCTTTGCGGGTCAAGCGGAAATTGCTCTCGGCAATCTTGAGCGGATTTACCAAGCCGTTGGCAACAAAGTGCATGTTGTATTTTTGGATGGCACCGACCTGGCAGCGCAAAATACACTATTTTGTAGTCCAGAAGGATACCGTGAACTTTATCTACCGTCGAGCCGGAAGCTAAACGAATGGATTCACACCCACACTGAGTGGAAGACGATGAAACACTGCTGCGGGGGCTGTGAGCCGCTTATCGAGGGATTCATCGAGGCAGGATTCGACATTCTAAATCCCGTTCAGACCTCGGCCAAGGGTATGGACCCACAACTTCTCGTTGATAAATATGGCGGCAGGATAGTTTTCTGGGGCGGCGGCGTGGATACACAACAGACGCTTCCGTTTGGCAAGCCCGATGAGGTGCACCAGCAGGTTGACGAGCGGGTGCGGATATTTAGCCGGAAAAACGGCTATGTCTTCAATACGATTCACAATATTCAGTGCAACACACCGGTCGAGAACGTGCTGGCGATGTTCGAAGCCCTGGGCAGAAAGGTATGAGGTGACAAGCTATGAGCGAACGAAAAGAATCGAGCTGGACAATTGCAGTTCTGTCGTTGGCGGCTTTTATCGTGCTCTTTGGCTCTGCGACGACATTTTGCCAAGCAAATGCAGGTCCGAGACACATCATCAACCTGGACGGCACATGGGAAATAGCCGAAGGCTCCACCGATTCGGTTCCTAAAAGTTTCGAGCATAAGGTCCCTGTTCCAGGCCTGGTCGATATGGCCAAGCCTGGCTTTTCAGAGGTCGGAAAAAAGAGCGAAAAAAGACAGGCTTTTTGGTATCGACGCACGTTCAAGGTCGAAGGAGAGATTCCTGATGTTGCCATTTTGAAAATCCATAAGGCTAAATACAGCACAAAGGTGTTTCTCAACGACCAACTCGTCGGCGAACATTTGCCGTGCTTTACCCCTGCCCTGCTGGACGTGAAGAAGTTCCTCAGAGGCTCAGGCCAGGAAAATGAGCTTATCATACGCGTTGGGGCAAATCGTGAATCTGTCCCGGAGGGACAGCCTGCCGGCTGGGATTTTGAGAAATACCTCTATATTCCGGGCATCTACGATTCGGTGGAGTTAATCGTGACCGGCTCGCCTTATATTAAAAATGTTCAGACTATCCCGGACATTTCCCGCGCGCGTGTGCGGGTTGTCACCGAGTTGCAGTGCCCCGCTCCGCCCAGTCACACTTCCGTCTCATATGAACTGTGCGAAGCAAGCAATCCCAAATTCCCCTATATATTGAGGGTGTGCGGAGCCTCTTTGCCGGCTGATCAAACAACAAAGCTGGATGTTGTCATCCCAATAGAAGACTGTAAGCTGTGGACCCCTGAAGAACCTTTTCTTTATCAATTGTTGGTGAGAACCGCGGGCGATTCTGCGCGGGTTCGGTTTGGTATGCGGTCATTTAGATTTGATAAGGAGACCGGCCGGGCTGTTTTGAACGGCAAGCCCTATTTTATGCGGGGAACGAATGTCTGCGTATATCGTTTCTTCGAGGATGCCGAGCGTGGTGACAAGCCCTGGCGAAAAGAGTGGGTGCGCCGACTCCATCGCAAGTTCAAGTCCATGCACTGGAACTCAATTCGCTACTGCATTGGTTTTCCGCCCGAAATTTGGTACGATATTGCCGACGAAGAAGGATTTCTCATTCAGGATGAATTTCCCATCTGGTTTCTGGGCAAAGAGAATTGGCCCAAAGCTCTAACAAATGATGCTATCGCCAAGGAATATACCGAATGGATGCAGGAAAGATGGAACCATCCGTGTGTAGTGATCTGGGATGCCCAGAACGAAACTGTGACCGATGAGACCGGTAAAGCAATCGCTGCTGTTCGGGGTCTTGACCTTTCCTGTCGTCCCTGGGAGAACGGCTGGGCCGAGCCACAGAGCCTCAATGACTGTGTAGAGTCTCATCCTTATCTATTCAGCAAGACTTTCTTTGGCAATAAGCCTTTCCTCTTCAAGGACATTGCCAATGTTTCGGGTAAGCCGCACCTGCGTAGTGAGCAGAAGAAGCTCGGCGTGCCCGTTGTCATCAATGAATATGCGTGGCTATGGCTCAATCGTGACGGAACACCTACCTGTTTGACCGACAAGGTTTATAATAGTCTTCTTGGCCCGAATTCCACTGTCGAGCAGAGACGCCTGCTTTACGCGAGATATCTGGCCGCGCTGACTGAGTTTTGGCGCTGTCACCGCGAGTGTGCTGGTGTCTTGCACTTCTGCGGGCTCGGCTACTCGCGACCCGGCGACAAGCCCAGACCCGAAGGCGGGGCGACAAGCGACCACTTCATAAATCTCGAAAAGCTCGATTTTGAGCCAAACTTCGAGCGGTTAGTCCGGGATGCCTTTTCGCCGGTGGGGCTGATGATAGATTTCTGGGACGAGGAAATTGCCGGTGGTACAAAATGCCAGTTTAACATCTTCGTTATAAACGACCTGTGCGAAGATTGGGAGGGAGCCGTTTCCTTTCGAATCGTGCGCGACGGCAAGAAGGTTGCCGAGCAGTCGAAGCCCTGCAAAGTCGGCGGTCTGGGCAGAGAGGTTCTTACCTTTGAGCAAGTGGCTCCGAAACGAACCGGGGATTATCAGATTATCGCGGAATTGGATATGAAAGGTACCGCAGTTCGGAGCCTGCGAGACTTCAAGGTGGTTGCAGGTAGGAAATAGGCAAATGTCATTGTCTCTGTTGAGACGTAATTAACAAGATACATTTTGTGAACTGAATTTTGGAAGACGAAAAAAGTGAATACGACCAAAATAACCCGTCGTGAGTTTCTACAAGCCATTGGATTGTATGCCTCAGCCTTTGCCATCCAGGGTTGCGCCGATTCTGCCAGACGAACGGCGACTGAGCTTGCCGACGACAGGCCCAACATTCTCTGGATTACCTGTGAGGATGTCAGTCCTGATTATCTGGGCTGTTACGGTGATGATTATGCGACAACACCTAATCTGGACAAGTTTGCGAGCGAAGGTGTTCGTTACACCAAGGCTTTTGCAACGGCCCCGGTGTGCGCCCCGGCCCGGTCCTGCTTGATCACAGGAGTATATGCCACTTCTTTAGGTACCCAACACCTACGTTCCGATATAAAGCTGCCGGTACAAATCACGTGTTTTCCAGAGTACCTTAGGACCGCCGGCTACTATTGTTCAAACAACTACAAAAAGGATTACAACTTCATAGATGTAGGTGTCTGGGATGATTCGAGCCATACAGCCCATTGGCGTAATCGCAAGCCGAACCAGGAGTTTTTTAGTGTCTTCAATTTTACCTCGACTCACCAGGGCCAGATAAACGGTTCGGACCAGGAGTTCTTTGCAAAGTACCGCTCGAAGCTCAAACCCGAAGAGCGTCACGACCCGGCCAAAATCACATTGCCCCCATATTATCCCGACACGCCGTTCGTGAGAAATATCTGGGCCCGCTATTACGATTTGATTACTTATATGGATAAGCAGGTCGGGGATTTGCTGGCCCAGCTTGAGGCCGATGGGCTGGCTGATAGTACAATTGTGTTCTTTTTCTCGGATCACGGCATGGGGATTCCACGGTTCAAAAGAACGCTCTACGATTCCGGGCTGCATGTGCCGCTTATCATTCGATTTGGCGACAAGTACAAGCACCTTGCGCCCGCCAAGGCAGGGAGAACAATCGACAGACTGGTTGGCTTCGTTGATTTTGCTCCGACGATCTATAATATCGTGGGGCTCCACAGGCGTCATTATATGCAGGGGCGGGTGTTTCTTGGTCAGCAAGCCGGACCGCCGCGGGAGTACGTTTTTGGGGCGGCCAGCAGGGTCGATGAAGTTTATGAGATGTCGCGCTGCGTTCGTGACAAGCGTTACAAATATATAAGAAATTATATGCCGCACCTGCCGCATATTCAGCCCAGCGAATATCCGGACAGGGCTGAGATTATGCAGGAATTACGCAGGGCCGCTGCTGAGGGAAAGCTCACAGGACCGCAAAAATCATGGTGGGAACCGACCAAGCCTCTTGAGGAGCTTTACGACACACAGGCCGACCCGCACGAGATCAAAAATCTGGCCAATTCACCCAAACACAAGGCCATCCAGAAGCGCTTACGCAAAGTCCTGCGCGATTGGATGGTCAAGACGCGTGACACGGGGCTTTTATCCGAGGCCGAGATGCACATCCGATCGGTCGGTTCGACGCCGTACGAGATGGCCCAGGATTCGGACAAATATTCGCTGGAGCGTATTCTTGACGCAGCGGAGTTGGTTGGCAGGGGGCGGGGGAAACTGCCCAAGCTTGTTGAGTTATTAGCCGACGGCGACGGCGCTGTCAGGTACTGGGCTGTTGTTGGTCTGACTGCCTTGGGCGTGAGGGCAAAACCTGCCTCCGGTGCGCTTGCGAAACTGCTGACAGATGAGCAGCCGAATGTCCGTTTTGCCGCGGCCGGTATCCTGTGCAAGCTTAGTTCGTGCGACAAGGCCCTGGACGTGCTGGCCAAGGGTCTTGACGACAGCCGCGAGACAGTCGTTCTATTCGCTGCTCGCGAAATCCAGGGCATCGGCAACAAATCCTGCCCGATTGTTCCACAAATAAAACAAGCACAGGCAAGGTGTAAAAATTCGGATGGCAGCTACAAAAACAACAACCACGCAATGTTCATAGATTGGGCCCTAAAATACGCCTTACAGAACTGTCCACAATAGTCGAAGCGGATACTTTATGGAGCTGAACGATACTGTAAATAAAGAGCTGTTAAATGAAAATAAAGGCAGCATCACATATTTGGTACTCGTATGTATGGTAGCCGCTTTAGGTGGACTGTTATTCGGTTACGACACAGGCGTAATTAACGGGGCAATAGGCCCTCTTAAAGCACACTTCGCCCTTGATGCAAAATGGGAAGGCTGGGCCACGGGTTGTGCCTTATTAGGATGTGCCATCGGAGCAGCCCTTGCTGGCGTACTCAGCGACTGGCTGGGACGGAAAAAGGTACTCATTCTCTCTGCGATTTTGTTCTTTATCTCTGCCGTAGGGACGGCTTTGCCAAGAAGTATTACCACTTTTATTATTTACCGAATAATCGGAGGAGTGGGAGTCGGGGCAGCATCGATGTCCTCGCCGATGTATATCGCCGAGATAACACCGGCGAGGATTCGTGGCCGGATGGTCTCGGTCAATCAGTTTGCCATTGTATCTGGTTTTATGGTCGTCTATTTTGTCAATTTCTTCATCGCCCTTCAAGGCGACGAGATGTGGAACCAGCAGTTTGGGTGGCGCTGGATGTTCGGTTCAGAGGCGCTGCCCGCTTTGCTGTTATTGGTCCTGCTATTTTTTGTGCCTGAAAGTCCCCGCTGGCTGACCAAGCAAGACCGTGGGGATGAGGCATTGGATATTCTTACCCGCGTTGACGGCCTTGAATACGCCAAGACAGAAATGGCGGAAATCGAGGAGGCGATTGCCCAGGAGAGCGGATCGCTGAGGCAATTGTTTCAACCAGGTATGAAAATCATACTGGTGATTGGCATTGTCCTGGCCGTTTTACAGCAGGTAACAGGTATCAATGTTTTCCTTTACTTCGGGACTGAAATATTCAAGAAGATGGGGTCCGAAACCAATGCTGCTCTTCTTCAGACGGTGATGGTAGGTGCCGTAAACCTGACCTTTACAGTTATTGCTATATGGACGGTGGATAAGCTGGGCCGAAAGCCACTAATGATGATAGGTTCCGCCGGCATGGGTATTTCACTGCTGGCAATGGGCCTGGCGGCCTTCTTTGGCAGAACCGAACTGTGGCTTCTTCTATTTATCCTTGGTTATATCGCGTGCTTTGCCCTATCGGTGGGGCCGGTAACATGGGTGATTCTCTCGGAGATTTTTCCGACCCGAATCCGCGGCCGGGCAATGGGAATTGCAACAGTCTGCCTTTGGCTGGCCAATTACGTCATCTCCCAGACGTTCCCAATGATGGACGAAAATGAATGGCTGCTCGCAAAGTTTCATCATGCTTTTCCATTCTGGGTCTATGGGGCTTTCTGTGCCGTCTTACTGGTTTTTGTCTGCCTCGCTCTGCCGGAAACCAAAGGCAAAACATTGGAAGAGATAGAAAAACACTGGATGAATTTGTAAATTGGGCGGCAAGAGAACGCTTTGAGGTATTTTAGCTGAAAGTACGAACGGATTTGACTTGATTTGACGGATTCACTAAACTACTATTCTGGTTGGCTCTCAATCTTCCGGTCAATTATTTAGTGCGAGGGTTTGGTGGCGAAAGATATAAAAGAAAATTGCGGCCTCTTCGGCATTTTTGGTGACATAGAAGCTGTTCAAAAAACCTTTTTCGGCTTACACAGTCTTCAGCACCGCGGCCAAGAGTCAGCAGGAATCGCTTCCAGCAACGGCGAGTTTATCCAGTGCTACACAGGTATGGGCACGGTAAGTAGAGTCTTCCGCAGCGGTTCGGGCCTTCTGGATAAACTGGCCAATCCAATAGCCATCGGACACGTGCGTTATTCAACCACAGGTTCGTCCAAAGCCATTAACAGCCAGCCGCTTTTGAGTGAGTACTCCCACGGACAGGTAGCAGTGGCACATAACGGCAATCTTATAAATGCAGCACTGCTGCGGGACGAATATGAGGCACACGGCAGTATCTTCAAGTCCACAAGCGATACCGAAATAATAACTCATCTGCTTGCCAAGCCGACCCACGTCAGCAATCCCGACCCTCTAGCACACGTATTGAACCATCTGCAGGGGGCGTACTGTCTGCTGTTTTTGTTTGCCGACCGCATTGAGGCGGCACGGGACCCTTACGGTATAAGGCCTCTGTGCATTGGCCAAACAGAAAAAGGCTGTTACGTCATTGCCAGTGAGGCCTGCGCTTTCGATATCACAGGGGCAAAGTTTATTCATGAGGTCGAACCCGGCGAAATCGTCCGGCTGGATAAAAACGGTCTCTCCAGCAGATTTTTCGTTAAGCCGGGCACTGTCACACCGGCCCACTGTATCTTCGAGCACATTTATTTCGCCAAGCAAAACAGTACCATTTTTGGTGAAAATGTACACGAGTTTAGAAAAAAGCTCGGAAAGCAACTTGCAATTGAACAGCCGGCCGATGCAGACGTGGTAATACCGGTGCCGGATTCAGGGACCTCGGCGGCAATTGGATACGCAGAGCAAAGTAAAATACCCTTCGATATGGGATTTGTCAGGAGCCACTACATAGGCAGGACATTTATCTCGCCCGACCAGAAACTGAGAGAACTGGAGGTTAAACTCAAACTGGCAATAGTCAATGAAATCGTGCGGGGAAAACGCGTTGTGGTGGTTGACGATTCAATCGTCCGCGGCACAACGACAAGAGGTAAGATGAGGACATTGCGCCAAGCCGGAGCAAAGCAAATCCATATGCGAGTGAGCTGTCCGCCACTGAGGTTTCCCTGTTTTTACGGTGTTGATTTCCCCACCAAAGAAGAACTGCTGGCAAATAACCGCAATTTAGAACAAATCAAAGATTTTCTTGAAGTGGACAGTGTCGGTTATATGTCACTGGAGGGGTTGCTGTCCTGTGCAATTTTACCGGCAGAACACTATTGCACCGCCTGCTGGAACGGCAAATACAGAATACCAGTAGATATCGCGGTGAACAAATTCGCTTCGGAATGCTATCAACCGCAGATGTCTGACGATTTGTCAGAGTCCGAAATAGATGAGTAAATATATCAGCTACGAACAATCCGGCGTAAGTATCGATGCCAACGACGAGATGGTTCGGCAAATCTCCTCATGCGTTGCCAGTACTTTCGGGCCGCGTGTTATTGAGACCAAAAATGCCTTTGCGGGGATGTTTCGGCTTGACTATGATGAAAGACTCTTCAAGAAAAATTACAAGAATCCTGTCCTTGTGGCCTGCACCGATGGCGTGGGCAGCAAAGTTCAACTCGCCGGCAAAATAAAAAAGTTTGACACGGTAGGCATTGATTTAGTGGCAATGAACGTCAATGATATGCTTGTCCAGGGTGCTGAGCCGCTATTTTTCCTCGATTATCTGGCGGTGAATAAACTGGAGCTGAAAGTAATCACGGAGCTGGTAAAAGGTGTTGCGGTCGGCTGCCGACTGGCCGACTGCGCACTAATCGCCGGGGAAACCGCTGAAATGCCCGATACATACCGAAAAGACGATTTCGATATGGCCGGGTTTGCTGTCGGAGTAGTCGAGAGAAAAAAAATTATCACCGGAAAAAACATAAAATCCGGCGATTATATTCTCGGCCTGGCCTCAAGCGGCTTGCATAGCAACGGGTATTCGCTCGTTCGCAACATCTGTTTTAAGAAAGCCGCCTTTGAAATGACCGACACACTGGATGAACTCGACGGTGCTGTGCTTGGTAAAATACTGCTAGAACCGACGCGAATTTACGTTCGCTCTGTAGTCAAGCTACTGTCACAATACAAAGTTAAAAAAGTTGTCCACGGGATGGCACACATTACCGGCGGCGGACTGCCAGGGAATATTCCGCGAGTGCTGCCAAAAGATTGTAACGCCGTTATAAAAAAATCGAGCTGGCCGGTGCCAAAGATATTTACGTTTCTGCAAAACAGAGGCCCTGTCGAAGAACAGGAAATGTTCAGAGTCTTCAATATGGGGATAGGATTTGTACTGATAGTTGCTGAGGATTTCGCTAATTCGATAAAAAAGAAATTGACCAAGTATGGTGAAAAGGTCTACAAAATAGGAAGAATTACCACAGGTGCCGGCAAAGTAATCCTTAAATAACTCATAGTTAGTGGCTTAGGCCGGCAAGGATTCGTTGCCGGCTCGCTAAGCGATTAATATGGTAATCTTGGACATACCACAGGAGGCAAAATATGAGTGGTATTTTTGGAGTAGTTTCGAAGGGAAATTGTACTGAAATCCTTTTCTACGGAACTGATTATCATTCACATCTGGGAACAGAGTACGGCGGCATGGCAGTGCTTGGGGAAGATTTCGCCCGGCACATACATGACATCAGCCAGAGTCAATTTAAGTCAAAATTCTATGATGATTATAGGCACATGAACGGCAACAAAGGCATTGGTGTTATCAGCGCCCTTGAGGAACAGCCCATCTATTTGAACTCAAGATTCGGACCGTTTTGTATAGTTACCAACGGCATAATTGAGAACTCCGTGGAATTAGCAGCAAAGCTACTAAAGCAAGGAATATCTTTCAGCGAGGTAAGCAAAGGAGCAGTTAATACTACAGAGTTGATAGCAAAGCTCATCAGCCAGGGAAATGACTTAGTTGACGGGATAGAGAAAATGTTTGACGCCATAGCCGGGTCCTGTTCAGTATTGCTGCTCCATAACACCGGGATATACGCGGCACGAGACAGATTCGGCTACACGCCGCTTGTTATCGGCAAAAGGGATAATGCATGGGCGGTGACTACCGAGACCAGCGCGTTTCCAAACAACGAGTTTGAAATAACAAAGTACATCGAACCAGGTGAGATAATTCTGATGAACGAAGGCGGCATAGCGCAAAGAAGGCCTGGTGGCGATGTAAACCAGATATGCGCGTTTCTGTGGATATATACGGGTTTTCCTGCCTCAAGCTATGAGGGAGTAAACGTTGAGACTGTCAGAGAAAGATGCGGCCGGTGCCTTGCAAGGGGCGACAAAGATATCAGGGTTGATGTCGTCTCAGGCGTTCCTGACTCGGGAATAGCTCACGGATTAGGATATGCGATGGAATCAGGTAAGCCATTCAGACGTCCCCTTGTCAAATACACTCCCGGATATGGCAGAAGTTATACACCACCGTCACAGGAGACACGCGACCTGGTAGCAAAGATGAAACTTATCCCCATCAAAGATGTAATCAAAGGCAACAGCATTGTTGTCTGTGAAGATTCTATCGTCAGGGGAACCCAGCTGAGAAACTTCACCATAAAAAAGCTCTGGGATTGCGGTGCGGAAGAAGTACACATAAGGCCAGCCTCCCCACCTCTGATGTTTCCCTGCAGGTTTAATCTTTCCACTCGCACAATCGGCGAACTTGCCGCTCGTAGAGCCATTCACAGTCTGGAAGGTCACGACCTTGAAGACGTGTCAGAATATATAAATGCAAACTGCGAAAAATACAAAAAGATGGTGGAATGGATTGCCAAGGACCTGCAGGTAACCACACTTAGATATCAAACTGTAGATGATATGGTCAAAGCTATCGGCCTGCCCAAGGATAAGCTCTGTCTCTATTGCTGGACAGGCAAATGTCCGGAATCTGCATTGCCAAAACCAACAATAGATATAGTGGATGTAAAGCGACCGTCTGCAAAGAAAACAGCGGAGACAAAGGTCGCACTCTAAGCCGTATTTTGCACAATGATTTGCGATTGCCAACCGAAAAACGAAAAGGAAAAATCGTAAATCGAAAACTTTAAATCAAAAACGAGCTTAATCAGGTTTGGCGCAGCAGCGATAATGTATGTCGGCTTCGCTGCGTATCTGTATCAGCCGTACTTCAAACACTTCGATACACTACAGCATCTTCTGGTCGTAAATGTTTGTTTGGCCTCTCTGGGATGTTTTGTGCTGAGTCGGCGGTGGGTGTCTGCGTTTTGGGGCTCGTTTTTTGCAGGAGCCATTTATGGCTTCGGACCGTTTATGCTGAGCCTGGCTAATTTCCACCCAACGGCAGGTCTTTTAGCAGCGATTGTGCCTTGGTTGTTTTGTCCGGCTGCGCTCTATGCCAAATCCAACCGATGGATAGGTGTGTTGCTTTCGGCTCTGCCGTTTTTGGCAATACTACTTTTCTTCCAGGTATCCATTCCCTACCGCTTATTTGCAGTTTGGAAACAGGCCAGGTTACATTTAGGCAATTTGCTCGGTTTGATAGCTCCGTTTTATCTGGCTCAGCGAAACATAACCGCGACTTTGGTCGGCGTCTATCATATTCCAATAGCAGCGCTGCTTATGGGTTTTTCAATGCTGCTGGCAGCGAGGCGGCTCGGTATAATCACGATTTTTGCGCTCGGAATAGTTCTGGCCTGCTGCTGGTCTTTTCTGAACGTTAGCCCCGTTATGTGGCTTGCCATTCCGGTACTCTGCTGTTCGATACTTGTGGGGGCAGGGATGCAGGGATTTGCATCGTCCGGCTTTGCCGACAGGAGGTGGGTCCTGGCAGCCGCGGTGATTATGGGCATCCTCGCCATTGTAACATTACTGCTGGCGATAAAGTGCTACCAGATATTTGCCGGGCTGGGCAGAGGATATGCAGAGCTTTTTATGGCCAGCGCCTGGATGTACATATTTGGCGCAATTGCGGTCGCTATCATCTTCTTTATGACACGGGCGAAATTGCGCATCGCTCCCCTTCGGTGGGTTATTCTGAGCTCAGCGATGGCGGTGGACATATTCCTTGGCGCAAGATTCATCGTCGATAGGATTCTTTAAATCGAGCATCCGACAACAAGTTATGAGTTGAAGGTCTCTCGCTCAATTTGTCCGAGGTAGAATCGGCCGTCTCTCTGCATAAAATTGATAATGGTATCAAACTGCTGATTTATGTAACGAGTTTCGTTGCAGACCATCGCAATTGCGACGACCGCGCATGTTTTATTGTCCTGATGCTCAACCTCTGCAACGGAAACATTGAACCTGCTTTTCAATCGGCCGATAACGCTCTTGACGATGCTTCTCTTCTCTTTGAGGGAAGTTATCCCCTGCATATGCAATTGAGCTGTCATCACGCCGACAATCATAGAGTTACCTACCGGCTCGCTTTTTTAGTCTCATCTGATGTTGTTATTGTAGCTTGTTCTGGAGGGATTTCAACTCTTCTTATTATGTTTTCACCGATGCGACGATTTGACGAGTCTCGGGTGATTGCAGCTTTTGGGCCTGTTTGAAGGAGGCAACAGACGATTCGTTCTGTTTTTTGAAAAGCTCATTGCCGGCAATAATCTCCTGCAGAGCCTTTGATTTTGTCCTAGCCTGTTTCAAGAACCGAACCGCTCTTGCGCCATACACGCCACCCAATAAAGCGGAAATACCAATAGCTAATTCAAACGCATTATCAGCCAATTGCCATGCATCAGGCCTATCAACTGATTCGGCCAAAGCTGTCCGGGCAAGCTGAAAGTTCGACTGGGCAAGTATATCCTCAGCAGTATCAGCTTGTGGGAATTCCTTTGGCAGGCCACAATAAGAAGTAAAGGCTCTGCTCTGCAACTGCGACAGCCCGGTCAACGCCTGCAGTTTTTCTGAGGCAACCTCGTCCCTGGCAGTGTCCGCAGCCAGTGTCGCTGTGCGATTGTGCAGCCAGGCGTTTTGCTTTTGGGCCTCAGTCGGTGCGAAACGCAGACTGTCACAGCCAGCCAATAGAAAGCATAGTAGAATTAATGTCGCAAGAATCCTTTTCATAAGTTCTCTCCTTATACTGTCTTGCCCTTGTTAATCGATTAAAAAGTCTCTTTTGGTGTGTCCGTTTTGTTTAAATCTCTCTCAAGCGCCCGCAGGCGATATTCATACGAAATGCTTTTTGACTGAAGTGATTCGAGTTTTTGTCGAAAATCCTTCTGGCACTGACACAAATATGTCACATCGTGCTGCAGCAAATCAAGCTGTCGCTGCAAATTGACCCAACTACCCACAATCAAAGAGGCTAAAAACACCAACTGAAGCAGCACAGAAAGATTTACCCTGCGATTAAACTGCCAGCTTCTCGAATTCTCTTCAGCCATTTTTACACCGGGACATAGAAAACATTCTTGCCACCCACTCTGGACATTACCGCATAGGCCCCGGCTGGGAGCTGACCATCCTGAAGAAATGATTCAGCCAAATTGACTGCCTGCATCTGCCCACCAATCTCTATCGGCAGCGATCCTGCATCGCCTATCTCTACAACCCGGACGTTATAGACATTGTATGATGACAGACTTTTGACCTTAACAGCCCAAGCGGCGGCTCTGGCGCCAGGGGAAGTAACAACTGATATTTCTTGAGTTTCTTCTGAGCCCTTTCGGGCAAGTCTTTCCAGTACCTGCTGGTTATCTACAATATCCGCACCGTTGCTCATAACTGTTACTTCCTTTTGCGAACGATTTTCAAATTCGTACACTGCTTTTCAAAATCCATCTGCACCTGCTCTATCCAACTGACGCTTCGGTTATCGCTCCTGCAGCCGAGCAGGTCCCTGCTTTCAGGACTTGTGCTCACCCTATCGCCAATTCTGTAATCAAAGGCCAGGTAAGGCGTCTGCACCTCGACAGTCTCGATAGTCTCAGACGCCACCTGAGCCCTTTTACGCACAAATTCGTATAAAGCAATAGAATCGTCAGCCTCGTCAGGCACACCGAGCGTACCGTCGGATGAATTTGCAAAAATGCTCTGACCCGAAACCTGACGATACTTGAACTGACGGGGCAGTGTAATAATATGCTCAATCACAGGCACGGTCGAATCAACAGGCCCGTCGGCAACCACACAACTTAATCTCTCATCGCTGATTACTGATGCTGTCATCCTGAACTTCAATACTCCCTTCAGAGCTGCCACCCAGGTGTCAACATCGAGCCGGTCACTGCTGAGCCACAACCCACACTCATTGAGCAGGTTATTAAAGGCGTAAAGATACTGCCACCAATGCAAGCCGTTATCGAACGAAACCTGCAGAAAATAACCCAGCGACCTCTCCTGTTTGTCTGTGGTTAAGACAGGCCAGAAGCGCCTGCGACGACGAACGAAATTACCACTCTGGAAAATTTTTAAAAAGTCAAACGCAACACCCTGGTTGTATGGGTCGCCACTGTAGTCACCTGCCTCGTTGAGACACCATTTACGATATACATCCTTTACCTGATAAAAATCAGGATTGGACGAAGGTGAGAATTTATCATAATCTGTATCCTCAAGGCTTCCGTCCCAGGCCTTTACCAATTCGAAGGTCGCTTCATAAACTTTGAAGTCACCCTGAGCAATATACTTGTGCGTTATCGGCCAAAAATTTTTCCTGCTGTGCAAACTTGCGATATTTGTCTTTGAGATGGTAAACTGTTCGCCCTGCGGCTGGCAATTTAACTCAACTACTCTGTCTGCACCACTCTTATAGAACATAATCGCCTGGTTGGGGCCGGTCGATACAGGCCGGGGAACGAATTTGAACCTCAAACCAATCCTATCGCAACACCGATGCATAGCTTCCACCAGGTTTAACCCGGTCACATCAAGGTCACGAACTATTTGGTTCTCGGTCAACGCCCGCAGTTGCTCAATGGGCGGTGTTTGCAACTGGCCGCTCAGCAAATATTCGCACAGCAGGTAATCAATCACTTCCGCATAGCTCCAGTGCTTGCCTTGCGACGCTTCAGCACAAAAGGCTGTATAGCTCTTGCCGTTAACTTCTATCGGAAAAAGATTAGCATTGGCCTTGCCATTGGGATTAAACGCGGTGTCGGCACCAGCCAGAAACAAACTCGAGCCGTCTGAATCACCCACTCGCTGGCCATAGACGGTGGTACGTTTTAGACTTGCGCTAAAATCCTTGACTACGATTTCCACCCTTTCGCAGTTAGGTCCGATTTCTGTCTCGATGCCTTCTATTTGACCCTCAAAGAGAAGAAAAG
>Ga0209427_10002973_pt1 | contig 19912 bp, 18 predicted proteins | sample DeeMarSWOR136_30_FD_187465 | JGI IMG/M metagenome (GOLD analysis project Ga0209427, IMG submission 187465) | Marine sediment microbial communities from White Oak River estuary, North Carolina - WOR-1-36_30 (SPAdes) (version 2) | ecosystem: Environmental > Aquatic > Marine > Intertidal zone >...
TAGGGGCGTGGGTCGACGATGTCGGCTCCCTTCTCCATGGCCTTGATGGTGGCTGCGCCGTACTTCATCTCGCCGTGGGTGAGGGTGGGCCCGTCCTCGATGACCAGCACCCTCTTCCCCCTGAGGCTTTCCTCGTCCTCGGCGGTTATGACCATGTTGGCGGATATTATCTTGGCGTCCGAGTTGATCTTGCGCACGTTCTCCTTGACCTTCTGGACGTTTGACGGGTCCGCGGTGTTCACCTTGCTCACGACCACGACGTCCGCCATCCTCACGTTGGTCTCGCCGGGGTAGTAGGTGAGCTCGTGGCCCACCCTGTGGGGGTCGACGACGACGATGTGGAGTAGGGGTTCGTAGAACGGGAAGTCGTTGTTTCCGCCGTCCCATATCAACACGTCGGCCTCCTCCTTGGCCGCCTTCAGTATGTCCGCGTAGTCGACGCCGCTGTACACGACGGCACCCATGTCGAGGTGGGGCTCGTAGTCTTCACGCTCCTCGATGGTGCAGTCGTGGCGGTCGAGGTCCTCGTAGGTCTCGAACCGTTGGACCCGCTGCTTGACCAGGTCACCGTAGGGCATGGGGTGGCGTATGACCACCACCCTGTACTCGTTGTCTCGTAGCAACGAGACGAGCCACCTCGAGGTGGGGCTCTTGCCGCTGCCGGTGCGGGAGGCGCAGACGCTGATGAGGGGCTTACTAGGCTTTATCATCGTGTCTCTCGGCCCCAGCATGACGAAGCTGGCGCCCGCGGCCTGAACCTCAGCCGCTTTGTCGTGGAGGTATGTCGCCGAGACGTCGCTGTAGGAGAAGAAGGCCTCGTCGACTCCATGCTCCTGGATGAGCTTGGTGAGCCTGGTCTCGGGGTATATCATTATGCCTTCCGGGTACAGGGGACCTGAAAGTTCCGGGGGGTAAACGCGTTTCTCGACGCCGGCTTCCGTGTCGAGCTCGGATATCTGGGCGGCGGTGAAGGCGACGACCTCGTATCCCTGATTTTTCCTGAAGAATGTGTTGAAGTTGTGGAAATCCCTTCCCGCGGCTCCCAATATTATTGCTTTACGCGGCATTGAACATCGTTTAAGGCTTGGACGGCGACCCATAAAACAGTATCCTTTAGGACAAAAAAAGTTGATATTGTCTCATACAGGACACGTTCATGCTCTTGGAGCCGTCGCCTATCAGATAGCACATTAAGTATAGATTCTCTCTTCACTTACCATATATTGTTGGAGACCTATTAATTCCTGTTAACAGAAAAAAGGATGGAGGGCAGCATATTTTTACCCACGTATGGTAAGGGGCTAGGTTCGCCGCCCTCCGTCGGTAATTTCAAGTTCACGGTATAAGGATTATGAAACATTAAGAGGGTATAGAGGCGCACTAGAAGGCGAGCCGTTCCTCTGTAAATCTCAGTACCAGAGATGAAAGAAAACATCCTCCAATAAATGACATAGGGGCTCAGGTAGCGCATCAGGTTCGAGCCGATATACCATCTCAACCTGTGACTAAGATCCTCATCTTAGTATCAACACAAAACCTACGAGAATCAGAACCACTCCATAGTATACTACCCAATTCGTCTTCTTTTTCACTAGCCTTCCGCATCCACAGCTCATCGTCTAACCTCGTTAAGTAGTATTCCAACCCTGATTAAAATAATATGTAGGTAGGTTAACCTTATTCGAGAGTGCATGGGTAAGGGTGTATAGACCCCTGTATAATGGTGGTATGATATAGTTGGCAGACATTCTCATAAAGAACGGAACGGTCATCACTATGGACCTGGGCCGCCGTATTTTGATGGACGGCGCCGTCGCTATCGAGAAGGGCAGGATACTTGACGTCGGCGAGACCGCTGAGTTAGTAAAAAGCCATGACGCTGACATAGTGATCGACGCGAACAAGATGGTGGTGATGCCGGGCCTCATGGACGGCCACAGTCACGCAGGCCACAGCCTCCTCAGGAGCCTGGGCATGCACACCGAGACCTGGTACCAAGCATGCAACGTGATATACGCGGAGGGCTCGACCGAGGAGTTCTGGAAGGCGGACGCCCTCCTCCTCAACCTGGAGCGCCTAAAGTTCGGCACCACCTGCGGCGTCACCTTCCTCGGCGGAGGCGACAGCATTATGCGCAGCGACGACCCCGTCTACGCCGCAAGACACTGCGACGCCGTCGACAAGATCGGGGTCAGAGCGTTCCTCGCGGTAGGGCCTAGGAGACCGCCGTTTCCCTCCAGATACGCGTCATGGATGGGAGACGAGAAGACGGTGCATATGGTGGGCTTCGAGGAACAGATGGACACATGCAGGGAAGTTATCGAGGCAAACCACGGGAGAGCCGGCGGCAGGGTAAACATAGCCATGATGTTCCCCACGCCCCACCCCGAGAATGAGCCCATCAAGGGAGCCGAGCTGGAGAACCTCAAGCACAGGGCCGAGGCAGCTTACGGGCTCGCCGAGGAGCACGACCTCATGTTCACCATGGACGGCCACACCAGGGGAACCGTCAGGTTCTGCCACGAGGAGCTGGGCATAACCGGGCCCCGGTCGCTTTTCAGCCACAGCACCGACCTCACCGACGAGGAGATCAGCATATGCGCCGAGACCGGCACTAAGATCGCCCACAACCCCAGCGCCGTCGCCTCCATCATGGCTCGGTGCCCGGTGCCTGAGCTATTGGACGCCGGCGTAACCGTGGTCATGGGCAGCGACGCCGGCGCACCGGACAGGAGCTTCGACATGTTCCGCCACATGTTCATGGCAATGAGGTACCACCGCCGCCACTTTAGGGACAGCAGGGTGCTGCCCCCGGGGAAGACCCTAGAGATGACCACCATAGACGGCGCCAAGGCGTTCAGGCTCGACGACCAGATCGGGAGCCTGGAGCCTGGCAAGAAGGCGGACGTCATACTCGTGGACATGAGGAAGCCCCACCTCTACCCGCTGAACATGCCCGTGGACAGGGTCACCTACTACGCCAACGGCGGCGACGTAGACACCGTCATCGTTGACGGCGAGATACTGATGGAGGGAAGGGTGGTCAAGACAATGGACGAGGCGGCGATACTAGAGATGGCGCAGGAGGAGACGGAAGCTGCCGTGGACCGCAGCTATATGAAGACCCTCTTCGACACCACGGATCGGTACTGGGGACACAGCAGGTACTAGAACACTTTATACAGCTAAATCCACCATGACAGGGGAGGCTAACTACGTGGAGGAGACCATAGAGTCCAGGACGCTGCACAGAGGCAGGAACTTCAGCTTCAAGACAGACAGGGTGAGGCTTAGCAACGGCAGGGAAACCGTCAGGGACGTCGTGGACCACCCCGGCGCAGTGGCTATAGTACCGGTAGACGGAAACGAGCTTGTACTCGTACGTCAGTACAGGTACGCCGCTGGGAGAGAACTGCTTGAGATACCCGCGGGCACACTGGAGCTAGGCGAGGACCCCTACGGCTGCGCCGTCCGGGAGCTCCAAGAGGAGACGGGGTACGCCGCCAGCGCTTGGAGCAGGCTCCTAAGCTGTTACATGGCGCCTGGGTACAGCAGCGAGGTCATCCACTTCTACGTCGCAGAGGGGCTGAGCCAGGTGGGGATGCAACAAGAGGAAGACGAATCCATCACCGTCGAGCGCCACGGATTCGACGACGTCGTCAAGATGATCGAGAACAACATCATACAGGACTCTAAAACTATAACGGGGGTGCTTTCTTACCTCACACGGTCAACAGCTTAGCTTCCTCTATGCTTGACATTGTCGTCTATCTTAAGGTATATCAACACGCTCACCGCCAGCAGCGCAGCCCCCACACCCGCGTTCAACCAGAACGCCGTCGTTAGACTATACTCGTCGGCAAGGTAGCCAGTCACCGTCGTGGAGAGGCTGCCGACGCCGAACGCAGAGAAGAACATCACCCCATAGGCTAGCCCCATCATGTGCCGCGGCGAGAGCCTGCTCACCATGCTGGTGACTGTGGGCTGGTGCCCGAACATGGAGACCCCGTACAGCAAGATGAACAAGGCGACCCCCAGCGTACCCGTAGGCAGAAACATGAGAAGAACGAGGCTTAGAGCCATCCCGGCGGAAGCCACCAGCAGCGTCTTCGTCTGCCCCAACCGGTCCGAGCCCACGCCTCCCAACAGCTGACCCGCCGTCCCGAGGAGCAGTATCCCACTGTTGGCCACCGCCGCCAAGCCGCCCGTGTAGCCTCTCTCCACGCTGAGGAAGCTGGGGAAGAAGAGATCCACCGACCTGAAGAGGAAGCCCACCAAGACGTTGTAAAACAGTATAACCCAGAGCCCCGGCGTCCTTATGAACTCCAAGTAGGACTGGCTCACGCCGGAGATGTCACCCTCGTCCACGTTTATACGACTCAGAAACGCCGCGGTGACCACCGACAAAGCACCGAAGAACACGAAGCTCAGCCGCCAGTTGAAAGTCACCCCCAGATAGTAGGCCACCGTCGGCGTAAGCACCTGCCCGAGGTTGCCCGCGGCGTTGTGGGTGCCCATGGCTCCCCCGGTGTTCTCCGTGAACGCCTTCGCTATGAGGCCGTTGGCCGTGGGGTGGTAGAAGCTCGCCCACAACGCCATCAGGAACATCCCGGCCCCGAAGACCAGGAAGTTGTCGGCGAAAAGGAAGAGGATCGTCATGACGCCGCCCAGCCCAATGCTTATCCTCGCCACCTTGAGGCTCCCAAGCCTGTCGCTGAGGGGTCCGCCGATGAGGGCGCCGGAGCCGTAGGTGAGGAACGTTATGGTGCCGATAAGGCCCATGGTGCCGAAGCTGGCGCCCAGATCCGCCGTAATGTTGTCGAGCAGAGGCGGCAGCACCAGGAAGAGGCTGTGGTTCAGCGAGTGGGCTACCCCGAGGAGCATCAGGTCGAGGGTGTCCTTGCTCATGGCACAGGATGAATTATACCTGTGTTTAGATGTTTTGATCAGATAGGGAGTCTAGGGCAATGTCGGCATTAAAGCAGAGAAGGGTTGCAGCGACGACCATAGGATTAGTCGCCGTCGACCTCGTCAGAAAGACGCTGTCGGGGGAAAGCCTGTCGACGAGTCAGCTGTTTTTCTTCGTTCTCGGCTACCTGTTCCTATCAATTTACCTCGCGTGGATTCAAGGTGAGATGAGGCTATGCTTCGCTGGGCTGGCCTCAGTGCTGTGGCTCAACTTCTTTGTTGTAGGCAGCTTCAGCAACATGATTGAAGGCTATTTCTTCACGAGCGTCTTCGAGTCAGACACGGTGTTCATCATGGGCGCCTTGGCCATGCTGTTCTTCTCGGGGATTCAGGCTGGGCTCGCCTCCATCATCCTCGAGAAGGGTGGTAATGGGCTGATGGGGAACCTCGTCGAGTATTTTGCAGACGCAAAAACGTCAGGCTTGATTAAACGCATAACAGTCGGGACGCTGACCTACTTCCCTGTCTACTTCTTCTTCGGTATGCTAGTGAGCCCCTTCGTGATGCCCTACTACAGCGATCCCTCATTCGGGCTAATCGTCCCGCCCTTCACCTTGATAATCCCCGTGGAGATACTGAGGGGCTTCCTGTATGTCGCCACGCTTCTACCCATGGCCGCGTCCCTCGGAGCCGACAGAAGAACCAGCGCCGCGGCCTTCACCGGTATGCTGTTCATCGCCGGCGCGTTCATACCCCTTCTTGGCGACCAGGGGCTGCCGCCTCAGATAATCCCGTATCACCTAGCAGAGATATTCGCCGATTCCATCGTCTACGGCTATATACTGGCCCGAGTCTTGACGAAGAAAAAGAGACTAGATTGATGAAACGACGGCTAGGCATGACCATCTCAAGGGTCCAAAAAGCGTTGAACGTATTTTCAACGGGTCCCGTTGTCCCTCGTTGTGTGTCTATAAACCATACATAGATTCATTGAATTAGAAAAATGAGAAACCCTTCCTTTTAGATGACTCTGAAGGTTGAGAGGGAGAACCTAGAGCTCAACGACCCCATGCTCGAGTTCCTCAACTGGCTGGAGGAGCTCAAGAGGCTGAGGAACGAGTTCGACGCCCTCCTCTGCCAGTACGAGGACAAGCGGGCGAGGCTCATAGAGTCGCTTCGAGAGTAGACCCTAGGATACGGGAACCTGTTTTTAAAGCCGCAATAAAATAAAGAACCATGGACACACGGAGCATTCTAGCGGGGCTAGTCATAGGGTTAGTCTTCGGCGGAGGAGTCACCTACGCGTTCCTTCCATCGACGGGTGAGCCGGGCCCGCCTGGCCCCCAAGGAGAGCAGGGGCCGCCTGGGCCGGAAGGCCCACAGGGACCCGCGGGGCCGCAGGGCCCCCAGGGAGAGCAGGGAACCGAAGGAGACACAGGTCCACAGGGACCCGCGGGGCCGCAAGGTGAGCAGGGGCCCAAAGGCGAGAAAGGCGACCCGAGCTTCCAGATCACGCCGCATGTGAAGGTCTACTGGGAGCAGCAACGTAAATGGGACGGCGAGAAGGGCCTGCTCAACTTCTCCTGGGGCATAAACTCGGGCCCCAGCGACCTCACCTGCTACCCAGGGAGCGCGGAGCCGGGGGAGTACGTGGTTCTCCTGGGTGGAGAGGCGGACCCGTTCGCCTTGGAGATACAGATACCCGACGCCGCTGACGAGGGAACCCACGTCATACTGGTTCATAACCTGGAGACAGGTGAGTTCGAGACGACCCTCGTCACCGTGACCTAACTCCCTCCCACTTTTTCTCAGACTCAGTTTTAATAGTCGATGCATGCTATTCCATCTCATTCAAGGAGAGATGAAAAGTGTCTGACGAGTACGATGTCATCATAAAGGACGCACTCATCGTTGAGGGCTCAGGCAGGGCCCCGTACAAGGGCTCTGTGGGCGTGAAGGGCGACAAGGTAGCCGCCTTGGGGGCAGTGAAGGGGGACGCGAAGAAGGTGGTGGACGCCAAGGGCCTCTACGCGTCGCCGGGCTGGATAGACGCCCACAGCCACGGGGACTCTACCCTCCTCTTCTTCCCGAAGGCAGAGAGCTACGTGCTGCAGGGGGTCACCACCTTCGTGGGCGGCCAGTGTGGGGGCAGCCAGGGACCCTTCGGCGAGATGATGGGGCTGCCGGGCATAGCTGAGCAGTACATAGACGAGCTGGAGCCCCACAAGTACTACCCCAAGAACCAGGTCTTCCCCCGCAAGGATGTGAACGAGTTGATGAAGAGGCACTACGGGTGGGAGGTGGACTGGAGCACCCTAGGGGAGTGGATGGACAAGGTCGAGAAGGTGGGTGTCAGCATGAACGCCGCACCCCTCGTGGGCCAAGGGACGTGCAGGGTCAACGTGATGGGCAACGACTACAAGCGCCACAGCACGGCTGAGGAGCTTGAGAGGATCAAGGAGCTCATCCACCAGTCCATGCGGGAGGGAGCCATCGGCATCAGCACGGGCCTCGACTACGACCCCGGCGTCTGGGCCAGCATGGACGAGATAAACGAGTGCGTAGGCATCATGAAGGAGTACGGCGGCGTCTACTGCCCCCACTGGAGGCGGACGGGCCGCAGACGCGACGTCAAGTTCGGTGACACCCGCAGCAACAAGGTGGACGGCCTGCTGGAGAGCATTAACACCTGCCGCGTCACCGGGGTCAAGACCAACATCGCCCACCTAACACCCGGGTGGAGGCTTGTGCCTGAGGGCCACGACTACATGGAGGAGCACAACATCAGGGCGACCCTCCAGTACTTCGACGACGCCCTCGAGGAGGGCCTCGACATCAGCTTCGACAGCATGCCCTGGTTCCTGAGGGGCGGCTTCGACGTGATGCCTTACCTGAGCAGCATACTGACGCCGTGGCTCAGGGAGGCCGGCAGCCGGGAGAGGTTCGCCGAGCTCCTTAAGGTGCCCGACTACCGCGAGGAGATCGTCGAAGCCCTCAAGAACGGGAAGTGGTTCATTAGGCTGGCGTACAGCCCCAACGCGAACCCCCAGTGGGCCGAGAACATATGGATCAGTAAACACAAGGACAAGAAGCTGGTCGGTAAGAACATCGCCCAGGTCGCGGCGGACCGGGACAAGCCTCAGCTGGACACGTGGTTCGACCTCATCTGCGAGGACCCGGACGCCATGGGCTACGCCGCGGGGACGGCCGACACCGGCAACTTCCCGTGGAAGCCTTACAGGGCGCTCATGTACCAGCACAGGTGCGGAAGCCTCAGCCTGGACCAGTCCGTCTACGACTACGAGTACAGGATGGACAAGCCGCCGTACAGGAGGCCGGGCAGGAACGCGTACAGCGCCTTCCCTGCGTTCATCGAGAAGATGGTAAAGGAGCTCAAGATATTCACCGTCGAGGAGTGCGTATACAAGATAAGCACCGCCGCCGCTGAGCACCACAACCTCAAGGGACGCGGCACCATAACGCCGGGCAGCTACGCGGACATAACCGTGTTCAGCCTCGACAAGCTGAAGATAGTGAGCACACCAGTAGAGCCCAACAAGCAGCCCAAGGGAGTGGAGTATGTGTTCGTCAACGGGGAAGCCGTGGTCGAGAAAGGCAAACACACCGGCGCGACTCCCGGCCGCGTGCTTAGGAGAACCTGAGCCTACACCTATTTTTCTTTGAAGAACTTGACGAGCTCCCCGACGAAGGACTCCGTCTCTTCTTTCGGTACTATGGCGCCTAGCACGTCGCTCTTGCCGCCGGCGTTGAACCCCAGCTCCCTGGCTCGCTTAATCATGGGCTGCATGTCCAAGCGGCTGCTTCTGCTGTACAGCTGGTCGTGGCTCGGGAAGAAGCCGGTGTTCACCACTATGGTGTCCCGGCCGGTGCCCCATGCGATCCTGCGAGTGACGGCAGAGATGACGGTGTACCCCGTGTCCAGGCGTTTTACTAGGACGCCGTCCCTGTCCTCCGAGGGCTCCTCTAGTATCTCAGCTAGCTTCTCTTGGAATATCCTCATGTTCTCATGCCACCTACCGTTGTTCCTGATGTCTTCCGGCTTCGTGTAGCCCATGAGGAGCCTGGGCGCGTCCTCCACGCCTTTCTTGTCTCCCACCTTGTAGCTGCTGTCTATGAGCCCCACGAGCGTCAGCGCCTCGTCGAGCGTGATGCCCTCGTCGGCGAGGTACTCCTCGGTTAAATCCTTGAAGCGTGGGTTCTCCATGATCCTGTGCTCTCGGTCGCCGATGAACCCAAGCGCCACGTGCATGCCGAGGGGGAGCCCCAGCCTTTCCTTTATCACCCAGGTGCATGAGGGATAATCCGCCGTGTCGGCTCCGTGGGCGACCGGGTTAACGTGCTTGACGCCTCGGATGGGACTCTGGTGATGATGGTCGAAGACCACAACCCTGGTCTTCTCGCTCAGCCTATGCACGTCGGCCTCGGGGAGAGCCATGTCCACGACTATGACGTAGTCGAATGCTCTGGCGAACCCGATCTCCTCGTCTGTCAGATAGAAGGCGCCTATCGTGGGACACATGTTGACGGGGCTCCTCGGCTTCAGGTAGCCTAGGAGCAGGGAGGCCGAGCATAACCCGTCCGCGTCCCAGTGGTGTATTATCAGGCCTTCTCCTTGTAGGTCGCCGAGCATGGCTTCAATGACGCCGCCAGGGTATAAATGGTTGACCCGAGTCCCGTGCAACGCCCTAAGAAATAGATGTCTTCAAAGATGGAATCAAACCTCAGCCTACGACATTAAAAAAAGAATTAGAACGCAAACGAACAGAAGGATCATGGCCCGCGGGCCGCGTAGCTTGAGAAGCCGATTATTGTGTCACACTTCTTGCATCTATACGCGTAATGGCGGTGGAAGGTTCCATTGAAATGGATGTCATCCACGTCTGAGTCGTCGAGCTCTGTCTTACATTCAGGGCATTTACCGAGTTTCACCATTTTAATTAACCCCCAGATTATCTGGTGATTATTTATCAGTTCTAATGAATAATCAAGGAAATTTAGTATAAATCATATACAACCATACCCATTTTTTATGGGCGTAATACGGTATACTGTTTTTCCATCACCAGTTCTGAACAACCGTTAAATTGAAAACATCGGGTCTCAAACCCATGGAGTACACGATTATGATCCTAGTTCTAGGGGGACTAGCACTTGGTCTAGGAATAGGCATAGCGCTCTGGAGGAATCGCTGGAACCTGAACAAGGGCGAACCCAACTACAAGGCTTTCTTCATCATGGGAATCACTTTTCTATCGCTGGGAATCGTATTGAGCGCCGCCACAGACAACCCGGGGCTGATAGGAATAAGTGGTCTAGGCTTTGCCTATCTAGCGATCGGGTTGAAAAACAGGGATAAATGGTAACAGTCGCGAGCATGCGTGCCGCGGCAAGTATCTTAACTAGGTTCACCATTTTCTATCCGGTGAGTTCTTGGATCAGAAAGAGTCCCTTAAACGGAGACGCGAGTCCATCCTGGGGGAGGCGGAGCGGCGGGGCTTCGAGGCCGTGGCGTTCTTCAACGAGGTGGTGGGGCAGAACCCGAGTAACACCGTGTACGTCCTGCCGATGGCTCTGGGTGACGAGCACCAGACCTTCGTCATGGACACGGGGGGAGACACCACGCTCGTGACGCCCCACTGGGGGGCGCCGCGGATAGAGGCCACGGGAGAGTTCAGCAAAGTCATAGCCATAAAGCAGGAGAAGGGCCACCACATCGAGGGCACCAGGGAGGCGCTGAAGCCCTACAGCCCCAAGAAGATATGCTTCGACCTCAGCACCTTGGGCGCCCAGATGGCCTACAGGATGACCGAGGAGCTGGGCGTACCCGTTACGCCTCAGCGGGACATCAGCGACCACGTCTTCAAGCTCAGGAGCATAAAGGACGAGTACGAGATAGCCGAGATGAGGCACGCCATAGAGATCACCGAAGCAGGGGTCCAGATCATGATCGAGGAGACCAGCCCAGGCCGAGGCGTCGAGGACCTAAAACGTGAGCTGGACGCCAACCTCATAGGGCTGGGCGCCTACGGGTACAGCTTCGAGAGCAGCATCGGCTTCATAAAGCAGAACAAGACTACGTACCTGAAACACGGCGACGCCCTCAGCGTGGACGTGGGGGTAAAGCTGAAGTCGGGTTACTGCAGCGACATGGGTCGCAACTGGCACGTGACCTGGGAGAAGGAGACAGCGGACTACATGGAGCGAGCCATGCAGGCACAGATCGCGGGCATCAAGAACATCAGGGAGGGTGCCACGGGGAACGAGGTGCTGGAGAAGGCCAACGAGATAAACAGGGAGCTGGGCTTCCAGCCGACGCCGAGGACGGGCCACCAGGTGGGGCTGGACGTCCACGACTACACCATGCCCTTCGCCCCCAGCTTCGGGCCCATCGAGACGGACAACCAGCCCTTGAAGGCGGGCATGACCCTGACCTACGAGCCAGGGCGCAGGGACGCCGAGAACGGCTACAGGGGACACATAGAGGACATCGTGCTGGTCACGAGGAACGGGGCCGAGTGCCTCAACGAGATGCCCTATCGCGTTTCATGGTAGGCTACCCCTTCTTTATGGATCTCAGGTATCTCCTGATTTCTCCTAGTTTTTCGAGGTGGTCGCTGAACTGTTCGTCTGTCATCTCGATGAGGGCCGCCATGTGAAGCACCCTGTTTAGGAGCACGTTGTTCATTGGGCCGAACTTCATGAAGAACCCGGAGAAGCTGCAGACCTCACAGACTTCGTCGTGCGGCACATCGCTTATGGCTTCTTTTAGGTAATCCTCGTATAGCTCCTCTAACTGACTCGCGGCGTCGAGGCCGACATCCAGCCCGTGCCCCAGCTCGTTGAGCCCGTTAAGCACGTCCATATAGCTCTGAGTTGTGCTCTCGGGTATCCTGTCCTCGCTGTACACGAAGTTGTCCGCGGAGGTGGAGTAGTAGCTCTCTATGATATGCCCGTCTCTCCTCTCGTAGCTGAGCCCCACAATCCCGGCGTCCTGCAGCTTGTTCATGTGGTGGTAGATGTTCTGGGGCGTGAGCCCTAGCCTCCCGGCTATTTCCTTCACCGTGAGGGCCTCGTCCCTGAGCATGGAGACGATCTGCCGCCGCGTCTCGTCCTCGAGCAGCTTGAATGCCTCTCCCTTGATGGGTTGAACAATCGGTTTAGGATCGCTCATTCAGCACACCAACATTAAAATGATCATTTGAATATAAAAACATGGTTTCACTATTAAAACGATTTAGTTATAAACCTTTTCTCTGAGACTCATACAGGGTTCCTTGAGGGTCAACTCAAGGTAACTAAGGAGAGATTACGTATGGGTTCAGAAGATGAGTCATATATTATAGTTGACATCGACAGCAGGACCACTAAAGCCATCCTAGTCGAGAAAACGGCGGGCGGCTACAGGCTCGGGGGAGTCTCTCAGACCATGACGACCATGGAGGCCCCCGTCCTCGACGTCGCCGTTGGGGTGAAGACCGCCCTCGCCGAGCTTGAGATCAGCACGGGGAAGAAGGTTCTGGAGGGCGACAGGCCCTCCGCCGCTAACCGGTTCATGGCAAGCAGCAGCACCGGCGGCGGACTGCACATGGTCGTGGGCGGCGTCACGGGCATCATCAGCGGCGAGAGCGCCCAGAGGGCCGCCCTGGGGGCGGGGGCGCTTCTCATGGACCAGTTCTCCAAGGACGACGGCAGGCCCCACTTCGAGAAGGTGGCGAGGTTGAGGTCCCTGAAGCCCGACATCATGTTGATGGCGGGCGGCACCGACGGGGGGGCTGTGGCCCAGGTGCTTGAGATGGCGGGCCTCGTCAACACAGCCGACGTGAAGCCTAGGTTCGGAGAGGAGTACCAGCTTCCCTTCATCTACGCCGGCAACGTCGAGATAAGGGACCAGGTAAAAAAGGTACTGGGCGAGGAGCACTACGCCACGAAGATGGTTGAGAACGTCCGGCCGATCATCAGCAAGGAGAACCTGGGGCCCGCAAGGGAGGGCATCTACGACGCCTATATGGAGCACGTCATAGTGCACTCGCCGGGCTACGACGAGCTGCTGAGCTGGACCGAGGAACCGTTGCTCCCGACCCAGGCTGCCGTTGGCAAGCTTCTATATGCATACGCCGAGGCTAGGGCCGTGAACCTCATCGGCGTGGACGTCGGCGGGGAGACCACCGACGTATACTCGGTCTTCAATGGCATATTCAACAGGTCTCTGAACGCCGACATAGGCATCACCTACGGCATCATGAACATAGTCAAGGAGACGGGCCTCGGGAATGTTACGAGATGGCTGCCCCCGGATATGAACGAGCAGGACATCAGAAACACGGTGGGCAACATGATGCTCCACGAGGCCGAGACTCTGTCAACAGAGCAGATGATCGTACAGGCGGCGGTTGCGCGTGAGGCTGTACGGCTCGGCTTGGAGAAGCACAAGGGCATAGCGTCGAGGCTCAAGGGCACCCTTGTGGGGCGCACCCTGAGCGACATCTTTAGCCAGGCGCTTGAGGAGACCATCGTCAACCTGTTCAAGACCCACGTCGTCGTGGGCAAGGGGAGAGTCTTCACTGACCAGTCCGCCTTGGAGTCCGCGATGATACTCGTCGACTCTCTGGAGCCTATGGGGGTGACAGAGATCATGGTGGACAGGTCGAGCATTATGCCTCACCTGGGCAACCTGCTGGGCGTCAACCACGACGCGGCGCTGCAGATACTGGTCGAGGAGAGCCTGACGAGCCTGGCGACGTGCGTCGCGCCCATGGGTAAGGCCCGGGAGGGAGAGGAAGCCGTGACGGTGCAGTTGACGGTGGACGGCTCGGATATGGTCGAGTCTGTCAGGGTGGGCGACATACGCGTCGTTCCCCTAGGCTCTTACGAGGTGGCTGAGGCAACGTTCACACCGCATAAGCGGCTGGATCTTGGAGCCGGAAGAGGCAAACAGGTGAAGAGTCATGTACATGGAGGCGAAGTCGGTTTGCTTCTCGACGCGAGAGGGAGGCCGCTGAACAGGTTCAGGAAGACGCCGGAGGCGCCCAAAGGGCAGTAGAGGTGGATCACATGCAGAGCCTACAGTTGTTTGAGGACACGGTGGTACGGAAGGAGCGTAGGATGCCTACCGAGGGCGAGGTGCTGGTGAAGCTCGGGGACCAGGTGGAGCCTGAGACGGTGATCGCAAGAGGCGTGGTCGAGAACCCTGACATCCGTGAGCTAAGGATCTATGCGTCGCTGGGCATCAGCCCGGACATGGTGAAGAGCTACATGCTGAAGACCATCGGCGAAGATGTGAGCAAGGACGAGGTCATCGCCATCTACAGGTCCTTCTTCGGTATGTCCACCAAGGTAGCGAGGTCTCCCATCGACGGCAAGATCGAGAACATCTCGTCTGTCACTGGCCGCGTCATTATAAGGGGACACCCGATCCAGATGACCGTGAAGGCACACATGCCCGGCGAGGTCGTGGACGTCATAGATGGCGAGGGCGCAGTAGTCGAGACAAGGGCCACCGTGCTCCAGGGCGCGTATGGCCTCGGAGGCGAAGCCGTTGGGGAGCTGGTGTTGGCCGTAGACTCGGCTGACGTGCCCCTGACGTCGGAGGAGATCAAGGCAGAGTATAAGGGCAAGGTGGTCATAGGCGGCTCGGTCGTCACGGTGGAGGCGCTGCGCGCCGCGGTAAAGAACGGCGTCAACGCGGTGATTGTCGGCGGAGTGGACCAGAAGGACCTGACGGAGTTCCTGGGATACGAGATCGGGGTCGGCGTCACGGGCGGAGAGGATTTCGGGTTTACCCTGATAATCACCGAGGGCTTCGGCGTCGAACCCATGGACGAGGCCAGGTTCAGCCTCCTGGAGAGGCATGAGGGCAGGTTAGCCTGCGTGGACGGCACGACCCAGATCCGTTCAAGGATACAGAGGCCCGAGGTCGTCGTGCCCCTCTAATTTTTTCTTGGAAAGAGTTTAATCTCATCCATCGCTGTATTCTGCGAGTCTAGAGTTGACTGTTGACGTAGTTATCAAGAACGGCCTGCTCGTGCTGCCCTCTGGGATCACGGAGGGCTCAGTGGTTGTGGACGGCGGCAAGGTTGTGGGCGTCGTCAAGTCGGGTGAGCCTAGAGCCGACAGGGTCGTCGACGCAGCGGGGAAGGTGGTCCTGCCCGGCATGGTGGACATGCACGTCCACCTTCGTGATCCGGGTTTCCCGGAGAGGGAGAACTTCGAGTCCGGGACGAGGGCGGCAGCCGCCGGCGGCGTGACCACGGTGGTGGACATGCCCAACACGGTGCCCGCCACCGTGACCGTCGAGGCGTTCAACCAGAAAAAAGGGATTGCTGAGAGGAAGAGCCTGGTGGACTTTGCGTTCATCGGCGGCGCGGGTGAGGTGCCCACCGAGGACATAGTCGCCGTCAGCGAGGCCGGCGCCACGGCGTTCAAGAGTTTCCTCATCGCTCGGTTCAAGGAGTTGGCTGCCAGTGACTACACGCTGCTGAGACACATGAATACGTTATCGGAGCTGGACAAACCGCTGCTGGTGCACGCCGAGAACGGCAACCTGGTGGACATGTACATGGAGGAAGCCAAGGCATCAGGCCGCACGGACCCCATGGCGCACTGCGACTTCAGGCCCGCAATAGCCGAGGTGGAGGCGACCATGAGGTGCGTCACGCTGGCGGCGGATACCGACGTCCACCTGCACATATGCCACATTACGGCGGCGGGCGCCGTTGATGTGGTTGCGTGGGCCCAAGCCATGGGTCAGGCGGTGACTGGGGAGACCAGCACAAACTACCTTCTCTTCACCAGGGAGGCCATGGAGGAGAGGGGCCCCTACGCCAAGGTCGACCCGCCGTTGCGGGGGAAAGATGACCAGCTGAGGCTATGGGAGGCGCTCAACGATGGCACCATCGAGGTGTTGGCCAGCGACCACGCCCCCTACACAAAGGAGGAAAAGGAGCGAGGCTGGGAGAACATCTTCTACGCGCCCAGCGGTGGCGTTGTCATAGAGACTACTCTGCCGCTGATGCTGGACGCCGTGAACAGGGACATGATCAGCTTGGAGCGGCTAGTAGAGGTCTTCAGCACGAACCCCGCCATGATGAACGGTCTGTACCCCAAGAAGGGGGACATCGTCATCGGCGCTGACGCAGACCTCGTTGTGGCCGATATGGGTAAGCCATTCCACATCAGGGGTGAGAACCTTCAGACCATCCAGAAGATAACGCCCTACGAGGGCATGGAGGGGAAGGGGGCGCCGATATTGACTATGGTCCGCGGCGAGATAGTCTACGATGAGGGGCAGATAGTCGGAAAGCCGGGGTACGGCGAGTTACAGAAACCCGTCTAATTCTTTACTTATCATGTTGTTTTCACGTAGCTGTTCCTGGTTATGGGTGTAGAAGCCTCCGTCCATCATTCATGGCAGCCATGACCTTTGTTCACTCACCTCGGCGTCGCTGAAACATGATACTTAAAATCGTTTTACGGTTCTATCATGTTAATGGGTAAAGCCCCTGGGAGCGTTGGAGAAAAAACTCTAAAGTTAATCTATAATATAATAGGAACCGTTTCGCTGTTTTTCGCGTTCATAGGTGTGGTACTGCCAATAATCCCGACAACGCCCTTCGTTCTTTTATCCGCGGCATGCTACTACAAAGGATCGGAGAGACTCCATGGCTGGCTATCCCGCAACGAGTTGTTCGGACCTATAATAAGAGACTATGAGGAACACGGGGGAATGAGGAAGGCGACCAAGATCAAAGCATTGACAGTAATGTGGGCAGCGGTCCTCGCCTCCGCTCTACTGATCTTGGATACTTTGAAAATGCAAGCCTTAGTCTTACTGATCGCCGTCATTGGGACAGTGTCGATGCTAAATATCAAAACCATCGAGTGAAGTATCACCATTAATGAATCTAATAATATTAGCCGTATTTCTCGTCTATTCAGAGGTTTTTCTTCTTGTGATTATCAAGACCATTCCACTTAATCATATACTGAATAAAATAACACAAATAAAAATAATCAAGTCCATACGTCCATTCTTATATAATTATGAAAAAATACATCATCTCGATAAGTTATATTGAGAAATTTAATATCTTTGTCACATGGAATAACTGAATTTCAATAATCGCAGGAAGAATGTTTGAATTAGTCATATAGTTATCAAGTGGCTTTGTTAAGACTCAATTATCGAACATTTTATCACCACTTTACGTTTACGATTACCTGTGAATGAGTTATGGTAGAGTTATCATTTCTTAGGGACATGGTAGCGATCTTTGGAGTCATAGCTGGGTTTTGTTACTATATTCTTGTTTTGAGAAACCAGATAAAAACGAGGCAAGCCCAGCTATTCAGCTCACTTAGTAAAGATTTCTCAGACTACGATTCTTGGTTGAGAAACCGAGACTTGTTATATATGGAGTGGGATGACTACGATGACTTTGAGAAAAAGTATGGCTCAGACACGAACCCTGTCGCTTATGCGAAGCGGCTTGCGGTCTGGACATTATGTAATAATCTAGGCATATTGTTGAAAGAAAATTTGGTTGACGAAGAAATGGTGTATGACTCTATTGGTGGCTCAATTATGTTGATGTGGGATAAGTGGGAACCAATTATCCAAGAACAACGAATCAGATACATGGGTCCCAACTTTATGGAACACCACGAGTATCTAATTAACAGAATGAGGAAAATACAGACAAGCAGAGGCATACAGTGGAAACCACCTAGAACCTCTATAAAATACGTCATAGACCAGTAACCTTCCCTCCGATATTTTCCCAAATTATTTATTCACATATCTTTTGTTATACTACAGGAAATTCAATATACCTGTTATATGGAACAATCTCGATCGGGTTCTAAGGCTGTAACCCACGGTAAACTGCTAGTGTACTATTCCCAAACGGTGAAGCTCTTCCCGGAGCACCTCCATGGTGTTCTTCAGCCGTGTCTGCCTCTCTACATACTCGTTACCCGTGATCGTCCCGGCCTTGAACTGGCTATCTAGGCCCGCTAACGTCGTGTCGAGTTCAGTAATCCTCGACCGGAGCATCTCGCCGTAGTCCGCTGGACTCGTCTCGTCCGTCGTCGGAGCCACGTCAGCCTGTACGACTCCGTCGTGCATCCTTAGTATCCTGTCCGCCACCCTCGTGATACTGGGGTCGTGGCTCACCATAACCACCGTCTTCCCCAACTCCCTGTTGATCTTCCGCAGGTACTGCACCACTATCCGTGCGTTCTCGGTGTCCAGCTCTCCGGTGGGCTCGTCCGCAAGGATCAGAGGCGGGTCGTTCGCCAACGCCGCGGCCAACGCTATCCTCTGCTGCTCGCCGCCGCTCAGCTCCCCCGGCTTGTGGTTCATCCTTTCCCTGAGCCCCACCACCTCTATTAGCTCCATGCACCGTTTCTTCCTCTCCTCCGCCTTTACTCCCAGCGCCGCCATGGGCAGCTCCACGTTCTCCAGCGCCGTCAGCGTCGGAATTAGGTTCATGTTCTGGAAGATGTGGCCCACGGTGCCTCGCCTAAAGCTCACCAGCTCACCGAGGTTGAGGTTGGTGATATCTGTGTCGAACACCCTCACTGTGCCGGCGGTTGCCCTGTCGAGGCCGCCCATGATGTTCAACAGAGTGGACTTTCCCGAGCCGCTGGGCCCTATAAGGGCGATCATCTCCCCCTTCCTGACGTTCATGTTCAGGCCCCTGAGAGCCTGCACCTCTACCTGACCCAGCTTGTAGATCTTTATCAGATCCCTCACGATCACCGCGTTTCTTTTACTCATCACTCATTCCTCCAGCCTCAGATCCGGGGACATAGAAATCCTCCTGACCGCCACCAACACGGGAGCCACCGTGGCGACAAGCAGCAGCCCCACAATCACTGCTAGGCTCGCCTGAGCCGACCACGGGAACAGTATGCGTCTCTCCACTACCACCGCCAGCATCTGGTTGAAAAGCTGTACATGTCCCTTCAGCGAGACATAACCCACCAAGCCGCCCAAGACTATCGCCAGCAGATCCATCCCCAAGTTCTCGAAAAGTAGGCTGAGCGCCATCTGGGCTTGGCTGTAGCCCCTGATAGACATAATGGTGAGTTCATTGGCCCTGCTCCGCACCAGCGTCGACACTATCAACGCAACGCCGATGCTGGCCACAAGCCCCGCGAAGTAGGCCCCAAGCTCCTCGATCCTCCTGGGTCCCGCTAGGTAGATGCTATTCAGCGCCCTCTTCATCTCGAGCTCAGTCACGTCTACCCTTTCCACGTCCCTGTCGATGGTTGTCACCTGGGCCTTAAAGGTCTCTAGGTCAACGCCATCGGTCAACTCCACTACCAGCCGCCTCTGCTCTATGAACTTGTCCCTGACGTTGACCAGGAACCCTTCGTTGACGTAGAGGGTGGGGTTCTGCAGCACCCAGGCCTCCCCGAGCTCCTTGCCGAATAGACCCACGACCCTGATCGGGTACAGCTTGGACTGCATCTTCACCAGGAAGACGTCGCCGACGTCGACCTGGGCAAACTCGGCCGCCCCCCTTTCCATCATGCCTGCGGACTCGTCCTCCGCCATGGCGTCGAACACCTCTGGGTCGACCCAGCTCGGTTCTGTGTAAGCCGCATTCCTCCACTCAAGCGGATCTATGGCCCTGATGGGGGTGTCTCCGAAGGCCGAGACTAGGGTGAAGTGGGTCTCCTCCGCCACCGCCGTGACGCCCTGGATCTCCGATATCCGTGTCATGAGGCTTTCTGTGTCCTCGCCCTCGAAGAGCCATACCGACGCGTCGGCGCCGACGCTGTGCCTCACCGCCTGCACCATGAAGTCGCTGGTGCTGGCTATGTTCCCGACGACGGAGACGCTGTAGCTCATGATGAGCGCCACCATGAAGGTCGAGGAAGCGACCCTCTTCAGATTCCTGCCGGAGCTGATGGCGGAGAACTTGGCCGCGTCGCCGGCGACGAGGGACGCCAGCGCACCAAGTGATGTCTGGAAGCC
>Ga0209427_10002974_pt1 | contig 19912 bp, 18 predicted proteins | sample DeeMarSWOR136_30_FD_187465 | JGI IMG/M metagenome (GOLD analysis project Ga0209427, IMG submission 187465) | Marine sediment microbial communities from White Oak River estuary, North Carolina - WOR-1-36_30 (SPAdes) (version 2) | ecosystem: Environmental > Aquatic > Marine > Intertidal zone >...
GAAGTTCTTATCAGCAAAGGTTTTCCACATTTAGGACATTTACCAACCGTGTTTTGTTCCCTATGAGCATTATTAATACTCGTTCTAATTTTTTCACTATCTTTCTGCAAAGTCTTCATAACATTTGTAAGCATCAGTCTAGATTCTTTCACTGTTTCATCCAAGGTTTTTTTACCTTCTGAAATTAAATCCATATCCATTTCAAGTGCAGCTGTCATTTTTGGTTTTACCACATCGCAATCTCCCATTGCTTCAACAACAGCAATACCAGTTGGAGTTGGAGCAAGAGGAGAAAATGTTATGTATTTTCTTTGAAACAGTTTTTGAATAATTTCATGACGTGTAGATTTAGTACCAAGCAATAATTCTTCCATCTTACCAATAAGAGATCCTTGTGTGTATCTTTGTGGAGGTTTAGTATGATCTTTATTTAATTTGATTTCAACAATTTCTACTATTTCTCCTTCAATTAATTCAGGCAAGGGTTTTCCTTTCTCTTTAAAATAAGGATAAATTGCTCTCCAATTTGGTTCAATTAATTTGTAACCTGATGCTTTAAAATCCTCATTAGAAATATCAAAAGTAACATCCATTGTTTCTGATATTGCATCCTTTGCTAAAGTAGCTAAAAATCTTCTACATATAAGCTCGTAGATTTTTTGTTGATTGGGGTTTAAATTTATTTTTGTTGGTACCCCAACAGGGTGAATAGGCGGATGGTCGGTTGTTTGTTTTTTACCTCTTGTTGGATATGGTCGTCCATTATTCATAACCTCTTGTGTTTCTTTTGAAAATTCTGAGTTTAATAATTTTTGTAAAATTCCTTTTAAATTTAGAGTTGATGGATAAACAGTATTATCTGTTCTTGGATATGATGTTAAACCATAGATATAAAGTTGTTCTGCAAGGTTCATAGCATTTACCGCAGAAAAACCTAGATAAGATGCAGATTCAAGAAACGTAGTTGTATTAAATGGAGTTGGAGGTATCTCTTTTAATATTTTTTTATCAATTTTTTTTATCTTGGCTTTTTTACAAGATTCGATTTTCTTAAAGATTTCATTTGCCTCTTTTTCATCCCAGATTTGATTTTTTTTATGAGTTGCATTAAAAGTTTTATCTTTTTTTAATGTAGCAATGATTTTCCAAAAAGGTACCGGTGTAAAATTTTTAATTTCTTTTTCTCTATTTACAAGTAGAGCTAATGTTGGTGACTGTACTCGTCCAATAGAAAGAAAATCTTTTCCAAGTCTATGAGTTGTTAAAGAAATAAACCGCGTCAGCACAGCGCCCCAGATTAAATCTATGACTTGCCGTGATTCACCAGCATTTGAAAGATTATAATCTATATCAACTAGTTTATCAAATGCTCCATTTATTTCTTGGCTTGTAATAGCGCTGAATTTTGCCCTTTTTATTTGATTTATGTTTTTATTATACTCTTTAAGAAGATCTACTATTTCTACTCCAATTAATTCTCCTTCTCGATCATAATCTGTTGCAACAATTAAAAATGGGTTTTGTTTAGCTAAAGTTTTTAAAGCTTCAGCAATACTTTTTTCACTTACTTTTTTACAAGGATTTACCTCGATTAAATCAATAGGAGATATTTTATTCCATTGATTAAAACCCGCGGGAAAATCAACATTTATAATATGACCCTTTAGACCAATTACGTTCCAAGACTCATTGTCTTTTAAAAATTCATAAACAGGAGTTTTTCCAAGTTTAGAACTTTTTACTTTACCTTCAGATAAGATATATGCAATTCTTCTTGCAGCAATGTCCTTTTCGGATATTATAAGTTTCATTTTTATTCCACGTTATTTTGCTCTGAAGATAAGAAGGCATATAATTAATTTACGCTTAAGGAAAATAAAGATTAACACAATGTGTAGAAACTATTAACTAATATTTCTCTATTCCAAGGTTTGATAGATATGAAAGTTCAAATAATACTTGGATCTGAATCAGATAAGCCTGTTTCAGATAAGGCAAAAAAAATTTTTGATGAATTTGGTATAAAGTATAATGAAAAAATTGCATCGGCTCATCGAACACCTGATTTTTTAAAAAAAATTATTGAAAAAAGCGATGCTGATATTTTTATTGGAGTTGCTGGGCTTTCTGCTGCTTTACCTGGTTATATTGCAGCTCATACAATTAAACCAGTAATTGGAGTACCGGTAAGTGGAAAAGTTAATTTTGATTCAATACTTTCTATTGTTCAAATGCCACCTGGAATCCCAGTTGCTGCTGTTGGACTTGACAGAGCGGATAATGCGGCATTACTTGCTATTGAAATTTTTTCATTAAAAGATAAAAATTTAGTGGATAAATTAAATAAATATAGAGAAAAAATGAAAGAAAAGATAATTCAAAGTAGTGGTTAATAATGTTTGATGCTGATAAATTCATTGAGGAATCAGTTGAGAAAATTAAAGGTGAAGTTACTGGTAAAGCTTTAATTGCTTTTTCTGGGGGTGTAGATAGTACTGTTTGTGCAGCCCTTGTTAACAAAGCTATTGGTGAGCGCCTTATAGCTGTTCATGTTGATACAGGTTATATGCGTAAAGACGAGTCGAAAAATGTTAAAAAATTAATGGAAAAAATTGGATTAAATTATCATATAGTTGATGCTAGTAAAGATTTTTTTTCAGCCTTAAAAGGTGTTGAGGATCCAGAGAAGAAACGTAAAGTTATTGGTGAAAAATTTATTAGAGTTTTTGAAAAAGTTGCAAAATATGAAGAGATTGAATTTCTTGTTCAGGGTACCATTGCACCTGATTGGATCGAATCTGGTGGAGGCCTAAGGGATATTATTAAATCTCATCATAATGTTGGTGGTCTTCCAGAAAGAATGAGTCTAAAACTCGTTGAACCGTTAAGAGATCTTTACAAAGATGAAGTTCGAAAGGTTGCAAGAGTTCTGCATTTACCTGTTTCAGAGCGTCAACCATTTCCTGGACCTGGACTAGCTATTAGAATTATTGGTGAGGCAACTATTGAACGTACAGAAATTGTTAGAGAAGCATGTTTCATTGTTGAAAATGAGATTGAAGCCGCTGTAAAACAAGGGCGTATGGAAATGCCTTGGCAATATTTTGCTGTTTTAATTCCGATTAAATCTGTTGGAGTACATGGAGATAAAAGGGCATATGGATACGTAATAGCTGTTAGATCGGTTCATAGTATTGATGCAATGACATGTGCTTTTTCCAAAATCCCAAATGAAGTAATGGATAGAATCTCTACAAGAATTACAAATACTATGAAAGATAAAATAAACCGTGTTGTATATGATGTTACAAATAAACCACCAGGCACGGTTGAATGGGAGTGATATGGTCAAAATTTATGTTGTTGACAACGGTGGACAATGGACTCACAGAGAATGGCGTAGGTTACGAGATTTAGGAGTTGAGTCTAAGATTGTTGCAAATATAATTTCTTTTAAAACCTTAATATTTGAAAATATAGATGGGCTTGTTCTCTCAGGTGGTGCACCAAGATTAGGTCTAGACGGAACTCTTGGAAATTGTGCTGAATTACTTGAAAAAGCCAATTTTCCTATTCTTGGAATTTGTGCAGGACATCAATTTATGGCAAGATTTTTTGGTGGCGAAGTAAAACCATCAAAAACCCCTGAGTTTGGGAAAATAGAACTTAATTTATTAAAAGAAAATGATTTGTTATTTAAAGAAGTACCAAAAAAATCAATAGTTTGGGAATCCCATAATGATGAAGTAACTATTTTACCAAAGGATTTTGAAAAACTTGCAAAAAGTGAAAATTGTAAAATACAGGCAATAAAATATAAGAAAAAACCATTTTATGGTTTACAATTTCATCCTGAAGTGGAACATACCGAATACGGGGAACAAATTTTTAAGAACTTTATTAAAATATGTGAAAAATAAAAGATTATTCCCACCTTTTAAAAAGAGAATTATCTATTCTAAGTTGATCTAATATCTTACTAACAATATAATCAACTAGTTCCTCTATTTTTTTAGGTTTATAATAAAAACCAGGCATTGCAGGCAGTATTGTTGCACCTGCTTGTTTTGCAGAAAGTATGTTTTTAATTGCTGGTAAATCCAAAGGAGTTTCTCTTATTACCAGAACCAGTTTCCTTTCTTCTTTTAAAAAACAACTAGCAGCACGTGAAATTAATGTATCACAATAACCATTTGCAATTGCCGAGAGTGTTTTCATACTACATGGGACAATTACCATTGCATCGAGTCTAAAGGAGCCGCTAGATGGGGATGCAAACATATCAGAATTTTTATAATAAAAACTAGCTTTCTTTTTAATTTTATCAAAAGTGTAGTTTGTCTCATGCTTTATTATCTTTTTTGCATCTTCTGAAACAATCAAATGGACTTCGTCACCTAATTTAACAAGTTCTTCAAATAATCTTATACCATAAATACTGCCTGAAGCTCCTGTTATTCCTAATAATATTTTCATAAGAAATTATTCCTCAATAGATTTTATTATATTGATTAAAGTTTTCTTCAGATCTTTTACTTCTTCTAAAGTGGTTCCTGTAACTATAATATCAGCACCTGCTTTTACTTTTTCATTGGCAGTTTCAGCATCTTTAATTCCACCGCCGACTATTAGTGGTATATTTATATTTTTTTTAACAGTAAAAATCATCTTATTAGGTACCGGAGTTGGTGCACCTGAACCTGCTTCTAAATAAAAAAAATTCATACCAAAATACTGCGCAGCTAGTGCATAACCAACGGCAGTATCAATATCATCTTTTTTAATTAAATCAACTTCACCCTTTTTACCAGCAGTCATACCTGGCTCGACAATAACATATCCCATAGATATTGGTTCAATACCTGTTAATTTAACAAAAGGTGCACCTTTTATGTGCTCTTTAATAATATAATCTAAATTACGAGAGTTTAGCAAACTCATAAAAAATACGGCGTCTGCATATTTACTTAAGAATTTTGCTCCAGACGGAAACAAAATAACTGGTAATTTAGAGCAGTTTTTAATTGCTTTAACTGTCTCATCAACTTGATTTTGTGATATAAGAGTGGATCCTCCAACCATAATAGCGCTGCTACCTGCATCTTCTGCAATTTTTGCTATAGCACCAGCATCTTCAGGTTTTTGTTTATCTGGATCTAGTAGTGAAAAATGTAATTTCTTCTTTTTACTCAATTGTAGTATATCCTTTGCTATAGTCATTAATATCTGCAATTATTCATTGTTATATTAAATGTTTACGCTATAAACCAAAACAAAGAATTATATGCTTAACAATTAGGTTTAAGGAGAAATAGAAATTTTGACTAAAAGTATCTCCAATCCGGTTGTAAATGATGCTTTAAATTTTATTAATAAATATCATAAATCAAAAGCTGAAAAAACTCTACTATTGATTGTTGGTGATTGCATGATAGATTATCGTGGTAGAGCTAGATCATTTCTTGATTGGGGTGAACGAGTTATTATGATTAAACAAGATGGAACAGTTTTGGTTCATCAACCTTTTTTACGAGAACCGGTTAATTGGCAGCCATCTGGAAGTAAAACAGAATTTAATGTAATAAATGATCATTTGATTTTAAAATCACGTCACACAAGACCTCCTGAAAAAATGAAGATAATTTTCCGTAGCATCCAATTTATATCCGTTTCTTCACTACGTGATAAAGCAGAGATTAACATCTCTGGAATGGAAGTTGATGTTGTTAATGAAATAATTAGTAATCCTTCTCATATTGAAGAAGGTTTACGAATTAGTAAAAGAGAAAAACATGTTAAATCTGGAATAATTGATATATTTTGCTATGATAAAAATCATGTGCCTGTAGTAATCGAAGTTAAACGTAGTTTAGCAAATATTAGTGCAGTTCATCAAATCCGAATGTATGTAAATGATTTGAAAAAAGATGTACATGCTGCAAAAGTTAGAGGAATTTTATGCGCACCTCGTGTTCCTGATATGGTAAAGAAGTTGTTAACAGAGTATGGTTTGGAATGGAAAGAAGTTGAGCGGAAAGTTGTTTTACATGATGATTATCAAAAAACATTAAAGGAATTTAGTAGGAAACAATAGACTTTTAAATTAATAAAAGATATTTAAATTGGGGAGGTCTGGATTAGTCCAATATGGGGGCATTGTCCCATCCGATTCCGCTTTTTCCAGACTCCCTATATTTGTTTTTTTAAAATTAAAATTCAATGGTGGGAAATAATTTTTTGAATTAGTTCTTCACTACAAGCAGCAACAACACTACTTCTTTCGTCTAAATTAAAAGGCATGTCTAATTCCATTCCAAATATATTTTTAACAAAACCACCTGCTTCCCTTAAAATAAGAGTTGAAGCAGCTATATCAATAACGCGCATATACTCTTTGCCGATAATATAAAAATCAAGTGCACCTATTGCAACCATGCACATCTCAAGTGAAGCAGAACCAAGTGAACGCACCTTATTTTTTTTAGCAAGTGAAATTGTTATTTTATCAAAATTAATGCCCAATGCAAGAGATGAAAGAGGTTCTTTATGGGGAACTTCCGGAACACCTATTTTTTTATTATTTAAAAATGCACCATGACCTTTTTCGGCAGTAAATGTATCACCTGTTGGTATGTTTTTGACAATTGCGTATTCTACGTCACTCATTTTTGATTTACCTATTGCCAAAGAAACAGCATAAAAAGGAATACCTCTATATGCATTTCTAGTACCATCAATCGGATCTAAAACAAAAGTATAACTTCCATCATGATTGAGAAAACCCGCTTCCTCGCTTAGTAAATTAATTTTTACTTTTGATTTATTAAGAATATCAATGGCTACGTCCTCAGCAAGCTTATCAATAAATTTAGTAACATCTCCACCTGCACCAACACCAATACTACTTTCAAATTTATAAAAATCTGATAAACTTGTTTTCTTTACTTTTTTACTAATACCTTCAACTATTTTATGTGCTAGTATTTTTAATTCTCCTTTCATAAATTTAATCCTCTAATTTTTTTCATTACGCATACCTAGTATTGCAAAAATAGTCATAATAATAGCTAAAATAATTATCCCAAGTATAATTATCATTATATCAACACCTGTTAAAGTTAAAAAAGTCATAAAAGTAGCTGCTGCAACAAGACCAATAAAGATAGTAATTAAAGATTTTATAAAATTTAAGTCAAATAAATAAGCAATAAGAGAACCAGTCCAAGCACCAGTAAATGGTAAAGGAATTGCTACAAATAAAAGTAGTCCGGCGTATTCATAGCTCTTTATTTTTCTATCAGCTCTACGTCTAGTATAAGCAAAAAGTCTATCCATTAATTTTGACCAAAATTTGAATCTTCTAAGATATTTTTCAATATATTTAAAAAATAATAGAATAAACGGAACCGGAAGTAAATTTCCAGCAACAGCCAAAGGAAAAGCCTGCCACCATTGCCAACCCATTACTTTAATTGCAACAGGAATAACATAACGAGCTTCAAGCCATGGAATCATGGACATCAAAAAAATCTGTAGCCACTGAGGTAATATATCAAGCATAATTTTATTCTCCAACAAATTTACCGAAACCTTGACTTACCTGGATTTCGTTGCCCTCTATAACATTTTCTCCTCTAATAAAAACATGTGTCGGGAAAATAGTTCTCCAATCTTCAAAGGCTGACCATCTACATTTTGAATGCAAGCTTTCTGATTTAATTTTTGTTACTTTTTTAATATCAACAACAATTAAATCTGCATCTTTGCCAATTTGTATATGTCCTTTGGGAATATTGAGTAATTCAGCTGGTTTTTCACAGATTAAAGAAATTACTTTAGAAAAAGAAATTACTTCTTTTTTTGCTAAAAACAAAAACAAAGGTAGCATTGTTTCAACACCTGGCATACCTGATGGAGCTTTATCAAAAATTGTTTCTTTTTCTTTTGTTGTATGAGGTGCATGATCCGATTCTATCACATCAACTATTCCATTTTTTGCAGCATTAAATAATGATTCTTTATCAAAGATTGATCTAATTGGTGGATTAACCTTATAAAAAGTTTGTAAAAAATTATTTTTTTCAGCACTAAGTAAAGCATGATGCGGGGTTAATCCACAAGTTATATTTCTTGGTCTATTTTTTAAAAGTTCAAGTCCTTCTATTGAAGAAATATGACAAATATGTATCTTTAAATTCATTTTTTGTGAATCTTTTAAAATATCTTTTATTGAATTAACTTCACATATTGATGGTCTAGATTTTATATGATCAATTAAGTTATTCTCAACTTTTTTATTTTTTAAAAGTAATTCTTCATCTTCAGCATGAAACAAAACAGGTTTATTTGTTAATGAAATTTTTTCTAAAGCATATTTTATGTTTTTTTTATCAAATAAAAGTGTATTTGTTGAACTACCTAAATATATTTTAAAACCACTACATTTAGTTGCTAAAGATTCAACATCATTTATGTTATTATTTGTAACACCACAATAGACTCCAAAATCAATAAATGATTTTTTACTTGCTAAATTAATCTTATTATTAATTTCTTTTAAAGAAGTTGTTTGTGGAGTTGTATTAGGCATATCAAAAACACAAGAAATACCTCCAAAAGCAGCGGAAATAGAGCCTGAAGAAAAATCTTCTTTATTTGTAAACCCAGGATCTCGGAAATGAATATGAATATCTATTCCAGCAGGAAGTATTAATTTATTACCAAAATCAAGGCGCTCATCTGCTTTTAATATTTTTTTAATAGCACTTATTTTACCGTCTTCAATTCCTATACAACAGTTTTGAAAACCGTCATTAATGTAGGCTCTTCCTTCAATTACAAGCTTCATTAAACTTTTTCTCCTTTATTTCTCCTCTTGGTTTAATTTCAGTAAAAATTTGTCCAGTAAATTTTGATATTTTTGTAGATTTATCAAACCAGGAATCAGGCAAAAGTCCTGCTTTCATACAAGTTTGAGATAAAAATTCCTCTTTATCCCAATCTTGTTCAACTGGAACCTGAGGTAAAAGTAAACCCTTAAAAAAACCTTGTTCAACAATCAAACCATCTCGACCTATTTTTATTTGTTTTAAATAATCTTGTGGTTTATTAACGTTAATTAACACAGGTTTTGTTAAAATTGTAATCTCAATAATTATCTCATTTAATTCATTTTTATCAAGTGGAGGAAATCTTGGATCTTTAGTTGCTGATTGTGCTGCTTGTTTTATTGCTTCTTTTAAGGCCATAACAGGTAAAGGAATTCCTATACAACCACGTAAATCATGCTTAGGATAAGTATGAATAGTTACAAATGCACCTTGTTTCTCAGTAAAAATTTTACCAAGATCAGTTGATATAATTTTACTATTTGTCACAAACCTTTCAATAATATCTCTTGCAAAAAGTACTGCTTTTTTACCTTCTTCTAAACTAAGCATGTTAAAAAGTATTTGAAACAAGATTAAATAAAATTTGGTTAGTTTAAAAACTAATCTTTTTTAGCTAATTGCTTCTCTAGCTAGAGCAATATCATATTCAAATGATTCCACAAGTGCAATAACTATATTTGAAGCTCTGTAACTATAAGTATAGTTTTGATCTTCTTCCGTTCTAGTCTGATTAACAATTATATTGTATTTACCTGGTGCAAGCTCAACTTTATATAAACCCTTGGTATCGGATTTTTTTGTTTCTCTAATTGCTGAATTATTTTCAGAACCATCTGGCTCGAATATAATACTGATATTATCTATATTTACCCCTTCAAATAATGTTTTTCCACTAACTGTCGTAGAATTTTTACTTAAAGAAACATCATATTTTGCAGTACCCTGACCAATTGACAAAACTAGTTTACCGTTAAATGAATAAACAAGTGTGGAACCTTCTTTTTTACTAACTGAAACATTATAGTGTCCTGGTGAAATATCTAATGAATACGAGCCATCTGCTTTTGAAGTAGCTGTAGTTGATTCTGCTGTGTTTTTCTCAATAGATTCATCTGGTTCAAAATTAATTGTAATATCATTGACTGCTTTCTCTTCATGTTTGGTAAATCCAGTTAAATTTACTGGAATTAGACCTATTGAAATATCTTCAATAATTGTCTGGTTTTCCTCTGGATAAACCACAGATTCATATTCATAATCTGGTAATTTATTCGCCTTTAGTATGTAAACATTTAGATCTCTTCCATCTATATTACCTGGGAAAAGATCCGCAAATGAATAATTACCATTTGAACTAGTAGTAGTTTCACCTTCCAATATTTCCTGACCATTTAAGGGATCATAATGATATATTTTTACCTCTGCTTGAGCTATTTCTTCACCAGAATCGTAATTATCGTTTAAGTTTTCATCATAAAATACTTTTCCTTCTATGTTTCCAGTTTTTGGTTTTTTAACATTGTAACTATTATTTCCCTCAAATAACTCTAAATCAACAATATCAAATAAGTAATTATTTTCATCATAAAACTGAATTCTATATAGTCCTGGAAGAAGACCAGAAGTATTGTAATATCCATCTTTTTTATTTGTTACAGTTACAGTACTGCCAGTATCAGCTATGGTTTGTTGAGTTTGTCCTGTAGCTGGATCAGTTTGGCTTGTAACACTTAATATTTCAGTTACAATAATATTAATATTTTCCACAGGTTGATCAATTGAACTATTAAAAATTCCATCATAATCCATATCATCAAATATATAACCTGAAATATTTGCTGGTTCAATATTAATTTTTAGCAGCCTTTCATAATTATCTGATCTTCGCATAGCATCATCATCACTTATCGGGGCATTTTCTGAGTTCTCTAATCCATTAAAAGTGAAATTTTTTATTATAGCTATCGTATCACCAAGTATTCTGCGGATCTGAAGATTAGCCCCGGCTCCTGCAATTAAATTAAAAATATTCTTAGAAGCATTTACAGTATCTTTATCATGATCAATAGGAATTTCAAAATCTGGTCTATAGGTTAAATTTTTCTGAACAATAACCTCAGCATCAATGGGATTATCATTAAAATAAACTGAGCCATTTACAAATGCTCCTTCATAATATTTAGCAATAACAACAGCAGCTTTTCCTGTATTATAATATTGAAGCTCTGGATTAGAAAAATCAGAAATATATTCAGCATAAAAATGTTTCATATCAATACAAGGTATTTGCCAATCATATTCTTGTTTGTTACCTGATTCTCCTTGCGCGGGACCAATATATGTTTTATAAAACATAGTTTCAAAATAGGGATCTTTATAATATTGACTAGTACCTGTTATCATCTTATTTCTTCTTTCTTGATCGCTCCAGCCGATAACTTCCTTTGCATCCCAAGTTTGGTCTCCACCTATTTTTTCACCTGTTGTTCTATCAACTTCATATCCAGTATATTTTAAATCAACAAAATCATCACCGATACCATTAACTAATAGCAGGCTTTTGTCAGATAAAAATGCAAATATGTTAAAAATTTGTTTGTCATAACCTTCTACACCATAATAACGAATGCTCCAATTAGTAGCATTTTGAAGATCATGATAAAGCCACGTGATTTGATCATCTGTTAAATTAGTTGTAAGAAATTCAACTATATCATGATATGCAGCGTTAATAGAATATTGTTGACCTACCGTATATTCTTTACTAGTTTTTTCATCATACTCCGCTCCGATTGGATCTCCGTAGGACGGAGATGAAAAACCATCAATCCAAATACTTATGTTATTAGTATCATTTACACCAATGTGTTTTGTAAGAATTTGAGTAATATCCTCTGAAAAAACTCCGTTATTATTATTTCGATTAGTTTCTAATAATCTAATTATCCAAACTGAAACAGCTTCTTCTTCACTAGTTGCTGTATGAAAATTAGCAGCAGGAGGAATACCATCTTGAAAGTTATCAGCAACAGTTGGATGACCGCCTAATGCTACTTCATAAAATCCATAATCCCACCACGATATAAAAGCAGGTCTATTAATGTCAATAATATCATTATCTTGATCATTTAACCAGGAAAAAGCATGTGTCCAATACTTTTCCTTTACAATTCCTAAACCATAAGCGCCGCTATGATCTTCTCCAAACATTTCTTGTTTAAAGGTTGTCCAATTACCAGGAGTTTTTTCATAAACATTGTAAGGAACAACTGCATCAAATGCAACAAAAGAGTTAGGTAAAATTATAATAAAAACAATAAGAACAATACCAAAAGCATGAAGAAATTTTACTCCTCTTCTAATACCGTGAAAGCCGCTGCCAGCTGCTCTGATATTTCTTAACATCTGCTTATAATCTAACCAATCAATAAACAACCACAAAATCCAACCAGCGAGTAAAGCAATTACTGGAACCATATCATTTATAAAACGACCTGCAATACCAGCCAACCAAATATTAACCAAGAATATTATAATTATAAACAAATATTCTCGACGTTGTTTATATTTATAATAATAATAAAAAAGGAGGATTAGACCAAGCCAGCCTATCCAATAAATAGCAGGACCATATGACATTACAGTTTGACTAATGCCATAGGTATTAGCCTCAGCAATAGTCATTGAAACTTTATTTCCATATATGCCGGTTCCAAATATAATTCCTCTAATTGTTAAAAGTGGGGATAAAAAATTAACAGAACGAGCTAAGTTTTCTCCGAAATAAATAAAAACTAAACTTATAACACCAAAAGAAAATATTGTTGGTATTGACAACGTCCAAGGTATTTTTTTAGCACCAAAAAAGTAATAAATTGCACCAAAAAGAGTAATTGCGATACAAATAAACAAAGGAAGTTTTACAGTAAATCCTGCAGAGGTAAAAGAAACAACTGGTAAAGAAATAAGATAACCAGTAAATAAAATAACTGAAGTTGTTCTAAACACTTTAAATTCAATTTTGTTAGTGAAAATATCAATAATCATCTGTACAATTGCATATATTCCAATTACAACATATAGAAATTGAGCTTCAACCCATACTAAAGATAATCCTGCTAAAGATACACCGCTTAATAAAGCATATAATAATGACTTTGTTGAATTTTCTTCTTTAATACCTTTTATTAAAAATAAAAAAGTAATGAAGAATAAAAGAAGATTTAAAGAATCATGATCAAAAAGACTATATGCAGATCCATGACCCGAGCTAAGATGAGCAGGAATTAATGCAATAAGCATAGCTGCAACAAGTCCTACTTTTTTATTAAAAAGCTCTTTTCCTAAAAAATAAATAACAAATACAATAAGTGCCCCAAAAAGAGCGGGAATAAATTGCATTGAATAACCAATTGCATCAACTTCATTCATAAAAGGTGTAAGAAATCTACTAAAACCTAAAGCCATCATATTAAGTAAAGGGGCTCTTCCTCCTCCTGCCCCAAGTGGATAATTAAGCAATGGATCTTTTTCATTATAGTATGGATATTTACCAGTTTTATAAGTTTCTTCAACAAGTCTCATGTTGTAATATGGGTCAGGACCTGAGAGGTAGAATTTTTCAAAACCTTCACCTTCAGGATTTATTGCAACCTCGCTAGTGAAATTGTAATAAGTATTAAAAAATAAAACTAAAAGAAATATTGCAACTAAAGAGATTGCGATAACCCAGTTTCCTTTTATTTTAAATAATTTTTTTTCATATATTGGTTTTCTAGGTTTTGATATATATTGTGGTTCTTCTATATCAGTAAAGTCTCTTTTTTGTGACCTTTTTCTCATGTATTTTCACCTGTGAATTAATCAAACGGTAAATTAATAGTGTTATTTATAATTATCTTATATTAATTTATTAAAAAAGGGAATTATACTTGGTGTAACTTTTACTTTACTATAATCACTTTGTATAGTATCAGTAGATATAATTTCGTCACAACCTGCTGAATTTAGTTTTTTTACAGCATCTCCAGCAAAAAGTCCATGAGTGCAAGCAACTGATACCTTTTTTGCACCATGTTTTTTAAGTTCTTTTATTGATTTAGCCATTGTACCCCCTGTTGAAATGATATCATCAATTATTGCGACATTTTTGTTCTGTACATCTAACTTTTTTGGTTTTATCTCAACAGTTGTTCCATCTATTCTTGTTTTCTCCATATAATCAAAATCGCATCCAATTATTTTAGATGCTCTTTTAGTTCTTTCAAGAGCGCCTTTGTCTGGTGCTAAAATTAAATCTATATTTTTTTCTTTTAGATATTTAGCAATTTCTGGTACTGCAGAGCAACTAAAAGCATTAGTAGAAAAAAAATCAAGAATATGCTCCTTATGAGGATCAACAGTAATTACTCGGTCAGCATTTAGACTAATAAGATTTGCAATTGCTTTTGCACTAATTGGCTCACCATTTTGAAATTTTGTATCTTGTCTTGCGTAACCAAAATATGGGATAACAACCGAAATTTCCTTTACATTTGCTTCTTCTGCTGCATTTTGTAAAAGAAAAAGCTCAATGATATTGAAATCTGGATAAGTGGTTTGAATAATTATTACATGTTCTCCAACCACATCCTCTATAATACGCACATACAACTCATCATCTGGAAAACGCTTAGATATAGTATTTGCTATAGGTATTTTTAGGCTTTTAGATAAATCTTCTGCAATTATTTTAGATGCGGTTCCACCGACAATATACATTTTTTAACAACTTTGAAAATACGTATGAGTTTTTAGCAATTTCGTAAATTTTGGTAAGAAAGTTTTTAAAATAACAATTATTTAGTTATTAGTGGATGTGGGTGTAATGCGTTTAATAAAATTTATTACCGTGGTCTTAGCTGCTTTAGTTTTCTCTTCCTTTTTTATTATTAAAACAGCTAATTCAGAGGATACAATTAATAATCTAATTAATGCAACTTTTAATATTGAACTTGTAAGTGCAACTAACTTTTCTGTAAATATTGAAATTATTGTACATAAATTAACTTTATCTGGTAGTGGTGTTAGTTATACTGATGAAGAAATTGAAGTGATAGCAAATACTGATCAATTATTACTTGGTGCAATAGAATATGAGCTTCAAATATTGATAAAAAATACCTTAACTCAGAGTTTTGAAAAAAACAATGTAAAATCCTTAAAAGTACTTCCAAACTATGAAAACAATAAATTTTATAACACTTTTAGTGTAGATTTAACACCTTTATATTTTAATATGGATAAAGCAGTAGATATCTACAGTATAATTAACGGTGTTTTAGATATGAGTGCTTTTGTAAATTACTCATTTATTCTAAAAGCAGAACCTGGCTGGAATAATAATTACATATTAAATCTTGGAGATTCTTATACATTTGTTAGAACAACTGGGTCTGTATCTGGAACCAATATTGGTTGGATGGTTAAAAACTCAAATGGTAATACTCCTAATATAAAAGCTGAAATTCAATTAAAAAAGGTTAATCCTACTACGTCTAAATTAAACTCAGAGGATATATTTTTAGAATTTATTTTGAACTCTAAGGATTCAACAACAACAGTTTTGAATAGTAATATATTATTAAAAAGTGTAGATATTAGAAAATATAATGTTTTACCTAGTTTCATTTTAAATCTAAATGTTATGCCCGCTGATGGAATTCGACTTTTTATAGATAATGATTTAATATCTTGGGATGTAATTTATGATAAAACAGTTAAATCATTACAACAAAAAATTAAATCAACTATAGAAGAATCAGTTTTAAATCAAACTCTTGATTTAATTTTTATTTGGGATAATAAAACAACAATAGATTGTATTGAACCTTATGATATTTTAAAAATGGATAATAAACCAAATATAAAAGCAATATTAACAGATAACAGCATAAATCTAAAAATTTTTAATATTTCCAGTAGAACACTTTTTGGATTAATTAATTCAGGTGCTGATGCAAGTATTTCAAAGCAGGATATCAACTTCGGTGATAATTTAAATAATATTGGTTATAATTATAACGTGACTTTGTATCTTCCAAATAATATATATTTAGATAACAAAAATATTTATACCTGGAATGATAGTAATCCAATTTCTGGTAAATTCAAATCTGATAATGTAACTATTTATAATCATGAAGATAAAAATAGCATTATTGAAATTGAAATTAAATCTTCTGATCTGAATTTGATCAGTTTTATAACAGCAAAAACAGAATTAACTTTTGGACTGGATTTGAATGCAAATAGAAATTATTATATAACAATTTTACCTAAAGAATTTACTCTTCCAAATAAAATTTCTTTAAACTATTTATATTCTGATGCATTTAGATTATGCATAGAAGAAAATGTATTTAATGAAAATAATGTAAATAATTTTTTAAATAATGAAAAAAACAATTATGAAAACTTATTTCAAAGATTATTACCTGGATTAGAAATTAACTCTAATATAAAAAAAGATGTTTTTGATAGCTCTCTTTCTTGGGATAAAGATATATCTGATATGGATGCAAATACTCCAATTAGAACATCATTATACGGTCATTGTTCATACCCGATTACTTTTGATTTTTCTATTTTCCCACCTAATTTTGATATTCCGACAAAAATTTTTAATTTCACAGGGTTACAAAATGAGAACATAACTTATAAAATAATTTTTCCAAATGGAATATCTATTGAAGTTGATGATCCTTTAAATAAATCAGTAATAAAAGAGCAAAGCGATGGAAGACAGTATTTTGAAATTTCATTTAGTGAATCTGAATCTGATTTAGCATGTTTAGTTTCTTGTAAATTGACACCATCCTTACTTTTTATAATAGGAGTTTTCATACCCTGCATTGTTGGTCTAATTATAACCATAGTTTTAATTGTTGTAATACTTATTATTAGAAAGAAAAGAAAACGAAGAGGAACGATTAGAAAAGTTGAACAAGAAGAAGTCTCTGGTTATGAAGGTGAAGATTATTACATACCACCTCCTCCAAATTCAAAATAAGAAATTTCTATAGAGCATCTATTTTTCTTTAATTATATTAGGGATTAATCTAATTAAGGTAGGAGTTTTTTTCAATAGAGGTTTTACAAGTTTTGAAGGATAATCGATATCACCATACTTTGTGATAATTTCTGTAATTTTTGTGTTTTGGAATTTTTTTATATATTTATCAAGTTGATTGTCTGTTATATTTTTAAAGATTTTTCTAAATCTCATACCAAGGAATAATTCCATACCTAGATCTGAATAACATAGTTTATGATATTTTTTAAGAAATTGTGATGAAAAATTATTTTTCTGCAATGCTTCTAATGCTACGCCTGCACAATGATTTGCAGAAAGTAAACCTGTGTAAATTCCACCACCTGAGGTTGGTTTTACCTGTGCTGCTGCATCACCTACAACAAGTACATTTGATGTATATGTTTTTTTCAAAAATCCAAGTGGTATTACCCCTCCTATGTATTTTTCAATCTTAATATTTTCCAATAACTTTGATGAATATTTATTTTTTAAAAAATTTTGAAAATAAAATTTTGGTGATTCTTTTACATTTTGACTTATACATAAACCAATTCTTGCTTTTGTTCCATTACTATTTGTAGGAATTATCCATGCAAAAAAACCTGGGGCGATTTTTTCTCCAACAAAAATTTCTACAAACTCTGGATTTAATTTTGTATTTGATATTTCAGCACCTATTCCTCTTAAAAATTCTTTAGGCTCTGGTAAAATAAATCTATCTCTAATTTTTGAATATGAACCATCTGCACCTATTACTAATTTAGTTTTAACCTCATGCTTTTTTGATGTTGTAATTTCTATATGCTCTCCGATTTTTTGAGCGGATAAAACGTTATTTTCCAAAAAAATCTCAGCGCCCTTTTCTTTTGATTTATTTATAATTTCATTATCAAATTTTGTTCTATCTATTGCATATGCATGAATCTCTTTTCCGCCGATAGTTAATATTTCACCTGAAGGCGAATGGATATTTGCTCCTTTGAGTGTATTTTGTATTACTTTTTCTTTTTTTATATCAACAATATCAAATACTCTTGGACTTACAAGTCCTGCACAATTAACTGGTGTTCCTATTTGCTTGTTTTTTTCAAATAATATTACTTTATATTTTTTTTCTGCAATTTTTCCAGCAACATAACCTCCAATTGGGCCTGCACCAACTATTACTACATCATATTCCAGCATATTCTAATAGAGGTATAATTGACAAGATTTATAATGGAATCGTAGATACTCTGGCAGGTAAATAACAATGTATACTAGACGCTCAAATATATTACTTACAACTATTGGTTCTATATTTTTCTTTTCGAGAAATAAACGTAAAAAAGATTTAGAATTGGAAAAAATAGAATCCTATAAAAATGATCTTTTATGCAGATTTGTATTAGATGGAGCAGGTAGAAAAATCGGAGAAAGCGTTGCAATTGATAAAGATGTTCTTATTATAAAATCTGGAATTAAGTATCTTGGAGTTCCTCTTATACATATTGAAAATGCAGGTAAAACTCTTCTAGTTAAGGGGCTTATTGAGCAGGATAAAGCTGAACTTATGGGAGAAAAATGGCGACGTGAGTCTTTCAAAGATATTAATTTTAAAGGTGAAGAAAAAGATGGAGTTTGAATACAAAATGGTGATTGTTACAAGAGAAAATCTTAAACTTTCGCCAGGTAAATTAGCTGCTCAGGTTTCTCATGCTGCTGTTGCTTGTGCTTTGGAAACTAAAAAACTAAACTGCAGATGGTTTACCAAATGGCAAAATGAAGGTGGAAAAAAAGCTGTTGTTAAAGTTGAAAGTGAAAAAGATTTTTATCCACTTAAACAAAAAGCTGAGAAACTTAATATCTTTGCTTATATTGTTGAAGATGCTGGTCATACCGAAATACCTGCTGGTACAAAAACAGTTTTAGGGCTTGGACCTGCACCAGATAATATTATAGATCAAGTTACTGGAAACTTGCCTTTATTATAAAAATTTGAGATTAATAAAAATATTTTATTATTTTTACAAATTTTTAATATTTAGATATTGATGTTTTTAATTTGCATCTGTAGTAAATCAAATTAAATATGATGTTAGTAAATTTGACCTTTAAGGCTGTATTATAAGTATTTTTTTATTTGATTTAATTTAAAAAAGTACAAAAAGATTATTATAATTCAAAACTTTATTAAAATAAAAGAGATTCATTTTTTAAAAATGAAGCAACAAATTAGATTATTAGGTATTGATGATTCTCCATTTTCTTTTAATGAAAAGTATGCAAATATAATTGGTGTTGTAATGCGTGGTGGGGAATATCTTGAATGTGTCTTAAGTAGACAAATTTCAATTGATGGAGATGATGCAACATTTTCCTGCATTGATATGATAAAAAATACAAAACATAGAAAACAATTAAAAGCTCTACTTTTAGATGGGGTTACTTTCGGAGGGTTTAATGTAGTTGATGTTAAAGAAATAAATACCTCCACTAATCTTCCTATTATAACAGTTACCAGAGATAAACCTGATTTTTTAAAAATTGAAAAAGCCTTAAAAAATAATTTTGCTGATTGGAAAAATCGCTTGAATCTTATGAAAAAAGGGCGTTTATATGTCGTTAATACTAAATATAATCCAATATACATAAAATGTGTAGGTATAGATGTTAAAGATGCAAAAGAAATAATAAAGCTTTCGACAATACGAGGTGTCGTACCCGAGCCATTACGTGTTGCACATATTATCGCCTCGGGTATTACAAGAGGAGAATCTTATGGAAAAGCCTAAAGCTATAGTTAATGAAATAAAATGTTTAGCATGTGGTGGTTGTATTTCTATATGCCCAAAGGATGCGCTTTCAATGTGCGCAGGTAAAGCTTATGTTACTTCCAATAAATGTATAAGTTGTGCAATTTGTATTAAAATTTGTCCAATTGGAGCAATTGCTGAGGAGGAATAAT
>Ga0209427_10002976_pt1 | contig 19894 bp, 18 predicted proteins | sample DeeMarSWOR136_30_FD_187465 | JGI IMG/M metagenome (GOLD analysis project Ga0209427, IMG submission 187465) | Marine sediment microbial communities from White Oak River estuary, North Carolina - WOR-1-36_30 (SPAdes) (version 2) | ecosystem: Environmental > Aquatic > Marine > Intertidal zone >...
AAAAAGGGTCGACCTATCTTTCATTAGTCTAAAGTCATTCAAAGATCTTTTATACATCTAATATTTTTTATTTTTTCATTTTAGTTATTTTAGATAACAAGTATCATTTTTAATTATAATATATTTTATTAGCATAGAGGTAGATCTTTTTTTAACAATATTAGTATAATAAAAAATTGAAAGTTGCTGAAATTTTTCGAGATGCCCCAGGAAAGAAGGCGTTAATGTCTGGAAATGAGGCTTTTGCTAGAGGTATTTATGAATCAGGAGTAAGATATTCTGCCAATTATCCCGGAACCCCTTTAAGTGAAGTAGGAGATTATTTAAAATTCCTTTCAGAAACTTCTTATAGTTTTACATTTGATTATGCTTTAAACGAAAAAGTAGCTTTAGAATCTTGCATTGGGGCGAGTTGGACAGGAGTAAGAACCGTGGTCATGTTTAAGCACCTAGGGCTGAACGTAGCAGCGGATCCCTTACATACTTTTCCGTACTCTGGAGTTAATGGTGGAATGCTAATATTATGCGGAGGTGATCCAGGAATTCTCTCTTCTACCAATGCTCAAGATAATAGATTATATTCTTTACATACTAAAATTCCAATAATAGAACCAGCAACAGTTCAAGAATGTAAAGATTATATTAAAAAAGGTTTAAGATTTTCAGAATTATACGATATTCCTATTTATTTACATGTTACAACTCGGTTATGCCACAGTTACGGAATTGTTACTTATGGAGAAATAGAACCACCTAAAGAGAGGGGTTTTTTTGAAAAAGATCCAAATCGATACATCAATACGCGTGGAAGGGCTTTAATCAATCAAAAAAAGTATTTTGAAAAAATAGGACAAGTTGCAAAAAATAACAAAATATTCCATTTATTCAATTTTATCAAAGCGAAAAAAGAACCAGAAAAATTTGAAATTCCTAACGATAATAGAATAGGGATACTGACAAGTGGCAGTTCTTATAGCTATGTTGTCCAAGCATGTCAAAAATTGGAAATTAATCCTCCTATCCTCAAATTAGGATTAATTTTTCCGATTAATAGAGAAGAGATTTGTCATTTTGCAAATCAATATAATCTAAATACATTGTTGGTTGTGGAAGAATTAGAACCATTTATTGAAACATTTTCAAAAAGTGTCTTTTGTAATTATTGCAATGCTAAAAGAGATCTTACCATTCATGGAAAAGATAATTTACCTAATATAGGAGAACTAAACACAGAAATAGTTATACGCTTTCTTACACAGCATATTAAAATAAAATCTACTCCTTTAATAGAAGAAATTAACAGAAAGGAAGAATTATTAAAAGAAATTTTACCCATTCTCCCAATTCGAGAGCCCACATTTTGTTCAGGATGCCAATACCGTCCGGTGTTTTATGCTTTGAAAAAAACCGTCAAAAAACTTTCTAATCAATTGGGGATTGATTTTATTTATGGAGGAGATATCGGTTGCTACACCTTAAGCGAAGCGTATCCATATCAAATGTTAGATTGGGTTATTTGTATGGGAGCGGGAATCGGAATTGCTAACGGTATCGCACAGGTTGTCAGTGAAAAGCAAAAACTTATTGCGTTCATTGGAGACAGTACTTTTTTCCATACTGGTATACAAGCATTATTAAATGCCATAAAAAACAATACAGATATTATGGTAATTATATTTAATAACTATTGGACATCTATGACAGGTCAACAAGAACATATAGCAACCCCAAGAGAAATAATAAAAAAATTTGGAAATAAATCGACAACTGACAGTAAGGGAATAGATTTAATCAACCTTTTAGAAAGTATTGGTTTAGATAAGAGCAATCTAATCATTTCAGGAGCATATAATATAGAAGCATTAGAAAGAATTTTTTCCTCAAACCTTATTAAATCAGGCATAAGAGTTATCGTGATCAATGAAGAATGTGCTTTAGAAAAAAAAAGGAGATTAAGAAAACAATCAGATAATAAAGAACAGAACAAGCAAGAAAGAATTTATTATACGTTAACCGATTCATGTACGAAATGTAATGAATGCATTGAATATTTAGGTTGTCCAGCAATCAACGCAGAATATGTTCAAAAAGAAGAAATGATTAATAATAGCACTCAAGGAAAGCAATGTTTAAAATATTATATTGATGAAAATGCTTGTATTCCTGATATATGCCCTGGAATCTGCAAATCTGTCTGTAAAAACAATTCAATAAAAAAAACTTTAATCAATCCCAATTTTCAGAAAAAATCAGTTTAAAATGAAAGAGATAATCATGGGAGATATATATAATATTTTGATAACTGGGGTAGGGGGTCAAGGAGTTATAATGTTGGGGAATATTTTGCGAGAATATGGCTTAAAAGTTCCATTTATAAAAAATGTTGTAGGAACGGAAACTAGAGGAGTAAGTCAACGTGAAGGTTCTGTAATAGCTTCAACCCGATACTTAATCGAAAGTAAGATTTATTCCCTTGAAGAAAATTATGAGACTGAGGATTTAATCTCTCCCTTGATTCCTTTAAATGATGCACATTTAGTTTTAGGCCTTGAGCCTCTTGAAACTATACGTCATATTAAATATATATCGGAAAAAACAGTGGTGGTTCTTAATACGCACCAAAAATATCCTCGAAATGTAATTATTGGCTCAAAAAAAGAAAAGAAATATCCCTCAATTGGGTATATTATAGACCTATTAGATCAATTAGCAAGAAGGACGATATCATTAAATTTCAACGAACTGTCAAAAATCAAACTAGATGATTCTATTTACGCGAATATTATATTATTAGGAGTGGGAATGAGAGAATTTAGAGAAATTTTTAATAAAAAAGTAATTTATAATTTACTGATAGATAAATTTGGGAATAATTCGAAGAATTTAAATGCATTTGAAATTGGATATAATTTAATAAATGATCTATAGATTCATGACTTAATTTAACGGTTAAGAAATAATACCTTAAAGGAAGATAATTTTTTCTTTCGTATTACTATTTCTCGGAACCCTCCAGCCAATTTTGGGTTAAAGAAGCCCCCCATCCCCAATGCAGGCGTTTGAACAACGAATGGTGCATTGTTTTGGATTTCTTTATAATTCTTGTACATCTCAGAATAAAGATCGTAATATATTGCAGCAGGATTTTCTATTTTTTTTAGACTAAAAGGGGGCGCTTGAAACACTGTTGATTTCTCTTCTTCAGGATCACCTAATCTAAATTCTTTTAATTCATGAGTGTGTCCTGATAATGTTAAAGTAGTATAATCCTTACAAAACTTTACCACTTTTTCCCAATTAGAAGAGATAGTCCCAAATTTTACATCGTATTTGAGATCTATTCGAGCTTTTGAGAGTGTTTTTCCAATTTTTCTTATTAAAGATTCTTTTAGCTCATCGATGCTTTTGAGCAAATCGGTCGATTTTTCAAATCTTTTAAAAAGATTTAAGGTTTTCTTAGGATTTATAGGAGGTCCATGTAAGAAGAGAAATGTGTTATCATCTTTGTCGATTTTATGATTTATCAAATTTTCAAGGAATCTTATTTGTTTTGTAGAAAGCCCTGTAACAGAGGGTTTTCCCATCAGGAAATCTCTCAGGTTTTTAAATGAATCAGATCCAGAATTTAAAAGGATAAAGTTATTATTTCCTAACTTTAGTGAGTAATCTAAGGAGCAATTTATTTCTAAGAAGTAAGCTTTTAGAGCTCTAAAGCTTTTTGTGATGGACGTTATTGGATTGGCGAACAATTTATCATTTAATGCAATGGCTTCATTAGCATTCAACCCAATTTTCCGATAAATACCACCCCATCTAAGATCATAATGAAAAGGACGATAATCATGGTTACCGGGTATAGTAAATATTGGGCATAATAATTCTTCACTACTAACAACTCCTCTCCTCTTTTTTTGAGGTAAATTCAATATAATTTCTTTGAAAATTCTCCAATTGCTTTGTTCATAATCAAAATCTAAAATTTTTCTTACATCTTTAGGAATTTTGGATAAAATTGTAAAATCAATGATATCACCAGTCAAAACAATGAAGTCTAAATCATTTTGAAGAACTTTTTTGTTCATTAATTTAATAAAATTTCGGAAATTATTATTAGGATTAATTAATCGTTTTTTTAACGGTTCAGATGCTTCTATGGATGTTTTAGGAATTACTTTAAATAATCGCTTAAAAATTGAACTTTTAGATTCTTTTTCTTTTTTAGTTTCTTTCTTCTTTTCTTCCATCAAATTCTTAGTCCATTTCTTAATTATCCCATAAATTCTGTCATTCCTTTCAGCTAAATGTAAGTCTGTGGCGTGAATGATATTAATATTTTCCCATGAATTTTTTGATATAACGATAGAGTGATAATTTATCCGGTTTCCAATATTAGTCTCTTCATGAACTAAATCAAACATTAGGTAGTTAAATTTCTTCAAAAAGTTAAAAATTTCATCTGTTATCGTAAATTCAATGGTAACTTTATAAAATTTATCTAAATCCCCAAAAAATTTATTTTTAGCCAAGTAATCTGGGGGACTACAGTAATCATCATAATTCAGATTATCTATATCTGTAATGTGGGCTAGTTCAGAATGCATTACCACCGGTAAGATTGGGTCTCCACGGAAGACGCGAGGTTTTATCTTTTTTAACTTTTCTTCAGCATTGTATTTTAATTTTTGATTTTCAGCAGTTTTTAGGCTAGTTTTATTAATTTTCTTCTTTCTTGAGAATTTTTGTTTAATTCTACTCCAAAATGTTTCTTTTTTCTCCACCTTTATCCTTGCAATTCTTTCTTTCTCTAATATATATTTCAATTTCCATGTATATTCGAGGATAGGTACTAATTTGATTTGGTGTCTTATCCTGTTCTCAAAAGTTTTAGAATCTATAGAATTACTCACAAATAATAAATTGGCTTCAAACTCTCTCTTTTTTATTTTAGGATCTATATTTAAAATTAAGGGATGCCCTAAATTTGGATTAATCAAAATTGCTTTATCTTTAGATAGGTTACTGGAAACACTCACTTCTTGATAATCCCTACTTTGTTAAGTTATAAATCTAGGTTCAAATTTCTTTACCCAATATTAAGGAAATAATTATGAGTTAAAAAAGTTTTATTTGCTCCTAATTGAAATTCCATGACGGAATAAAATTTGATTATGATATTGTAAAGGAAATTAGAGCTTTTTTACTCTTCTGAATTTGCTAAATTAACAAAAATTACATTATCTCCTCTAACCACGATTGAACCCAGATCCTCATGTTCCTCACGAATGTTACCATCCTCATCTTGATATTCAAAGATTTGGCTGGTTCCCTCTAAATAAAGGTTCAAATGTTCATCAAATCCCCCAAGTAGACCTCTGAAAAGTCTATTTCGCTTAACTTTGATTAATATAATTTTGTTTACTGAGTTTTTCAAATAATCAATTGGTCTATTTGGTCTATTATATTGTTGATTCCTTCTTTCCATCTTAAAAAACTTTAAAATAAATTGTTAAAAAAAATCTAGTAATAATAATTAAAATTAAAATTCTGAATTAAAACCTTTTGATTTAATATTCCTTAATCTTTTTAAAGACCACAAAAATTATTTTAAATTATGAATGATAAGAAACAAGAAGAAACAGTGTATTGCTGTGTAAAAAATTGCCAGAAAGAAATCCCTAAAAATGAAGCAATCGTAATTAATGGAAAATATTTCTGTAGTATCTGTGGAGTTGCTTTCTATAGGAGCTCATTAAATATTTAGAGAAAAATACCATATATGATTATCAATATCTAAATTTTTATGTTGCTATGCTTTTATATAATCATATAGTGTAATTTTTGGTGTAGGCCCGTGGCGAAGCACGGATATCGCGGCAGCCTCCTAATCTCCTATTTGGAGAAAGCTGACGAACGGGGGTTCAAATCGAAAGAAAATTCTTCTTTGTTGAACATATCCCCCCGGGCCTGTTTTATCGATCCAATTCTTTCTATAATTCTCTCTATTATTATAAGAAATTGTTTTATTATCGAACGGTTTCTTGATTCATAACGAGAATTTATATAAGTTTCCATCACAATTATAACATGTTTCAAAACCAGAGGTGAAATTAATGCCTAAAAAAATGTTAAGAGTAGATATGACTAATCTTCAAGCAAAATTTGAAGATTTACCTAGTGAATTTATGGCACTAGGCGGTAGAGGGATGACTTCGACTATTGTGGCTAAAGAAGTTCCACCAACATGTGATCCACTAGGAGTTCATAATAAATTAGTATTTGCTCCAGGTATTGTTACTGGAACTAATGCTCCAACTTCAGGAAGAATTTCAGTTGGGGGAAAATCTCCTTTAACAGGTGGGATAAAGGAAGCTAATGCAGGTACGAATTTTGCTCAGAAGTTAGCACGAATGCAAATTGCTGCAATGATAATTGAAGGAAAACATAAAGGAGATGATTATTATCTTTTAAAAATCTCTAATAATAAAGCTGAATTCATGAGTGCCAATAAATGGGTTGGAAAAGGGTTATATGAAGTCTATAAGAACCTATTTAAAGAGTTTGGAGATAAAGTAGGTATTTGTGGAGTAGGAATCGCAGCAGAAATTTTGGGGGCTATGTCAGGTCTTTGTTTTAATGACCCTGAAGGATTACCAAGTAGATATGCTGGACGAGGAGGACTTGGAACTGTTATGGCTTCCAAAGGATTAAAGTTTATCATTATTGATGAGACTGGGGCACCAGGGGTAGAAATTGCAAATCAGGAAGTTTTTAGTGCAGGTATAAAAAAACTCCGAGAGGCTTTAAGTACTCATGATGTGACAAAACCAGGAGGAGCTTTAAATTCATATGGTACCAGTGTTTTAGTAAATATTATTAATGAAGCAGGTGGATTACCTCAGAGAAATTTTTCATCAGGTCAAGATGATAGATCTCAAAATATATCAGGAGAAGCAAAAGCAGAGGCTATTAAGAAAAGAGGAGGAGTACGTCCCCATTTCTGTAGTCCTGGATGTGTTATTCAGTGCTCAGAGGTTTGGACAAAAGCAGGTGGGAAAGATCCAGTTGGAGTTTTGGAATATGAAAGTGTTTGGGCTCTAGGTGCAAATTGTAGCATTTATGATTTAGAAACAGTAGGAGAACTAAATCGTGCTTGTAATGATTTAGGATTGGATACAATTGAGGCTGGTGATACTCTTGCTGTAGCAATGGAAGGTGGTTTAATTGAATTTGGAGATGGAAAAGGAGCTCTAAGACTCATGGATGAAATAAGAAAGAAAACACCCACAGGAAAAATATTAGCTAATGGTACCGAAATTACCGGTAAAGTCTTAGGAGTAACAAGGATCCCTACCGTTAAAGGACAATCATTGCCTGCATACGATCCACGTGCGATTAAAGGGATTGGAGTGACTTATGCGACCACACCTATGGGGGCGGACCATACAGCGGGTTACGCTATTGCTCCTGAGATTTTGGGTGTTGGTGGACAAGCAGATCCAAGAGATCCAAAGAAAGCCGAAATGTCGCGTAATTTACAATTAGCAACAGCTGCTTTAGATGCTACGGGATATTGCCTTTTCATTGCCTTTGCCATTCTTGATATACCAGAGGGATTAGAAGGAGTTGTTGAATCCCTGAATGGAGTCTTGGGAACTTCATTAACCGTAAATGATGTTCCAGTGATAGGTAAACAAATTATAGACATTGAATTGGGATTTAATAAAGCTGCAGGATTTACTTCGGTAGATGATAGACTTCCTGAATTTTTCTTAGAAGAAAAATTACCACCTACTAATGAAGTCTTTAATGTAACTGACGAAGATTTAGATAGTGTATTTTAAAAAATGACAATTCAACTGAGAATCTTTGGAGATTTAAGAAAAAAGGTCCAACAAAATGTAGAGCCACATGGAGTTCCTATATCATTAAATCTTGACGCTTCAGAAATAGAAAACATTGCGGATATTTTGGAGAAATTTTCAATAGAAAAAAATGAAACTAGTCATATATTTGTAAATGGAATTTATGCTGGTTTCACGAAAAAAGTAAAGGATGGAGATAGAGTTGGCATATTTCCTAAAAACATGGGATTATTATATAAATGGTATTTTACGAGAATTGAGGACGAATAACATTAAGGAACAAAAAGAAATCACTGTAATGATAAAATTTTTTGCTGATTTGAGGCAATATGGACCAGATAAAGAAGAATTATGTTTACCAGAAGGTAGTAAAGTGCAAAATATCCTTGAAAAATATAATATTCCCTTGTCAAAGAAAAATATAATAATACTCATCAACGGTATGCCCCATAAAGAAGCAAAAGATATAGTTAAAGATGGCGATGTTATTGCTATTTTTCCCCCTATCGCAGGAGGTTAAAATATTATAATAAAAATATTTTTTTTCTTTTTAAATTAATAATTCCTAATTTTAACAGAATTTTTGATTTTTTAAATGGAACGAAGTTCAAATCCGTTGAATCCGTTCTAAAATTATTTCCTTTTTAGATTTTTTAAATTCAGAAGTAAAACATTGAAATACTCGTACATCATTGTTACTATTTTCGGGCGATCGGTCTTTAAATTGCTCCACAAATTTATTAGCAAAAAATTTCAGTTCTCCGGCTGCTTGATTATAATCTACCTTCATTGAGGAAATTCCTATAAATTGGTAATCACTTTTAGTATAAAAAGTAATACGGTATTGCCCTCCTTCAATAGTATGTAACTCATCTTGCAGTGCGATATTAAATATTGTATTAATCGCTTCCAGAAATCCTCCGAATAACAATTGATCCTGAATTATCTCTGAAACAGTACTGAAAATCACTTTTCCTCCATCTTTTAGCACTAAAAAGTCTTGTAAATATTCAGCCAACTCTTTATCTTCCGTTTTTGTTATGAGTAGCCTTTTATAAAAGGTATATCATACAATGAAAAAACAGAGTTTTATATAAATAGTCATGTCATGTAGAACTTCTAATCAAAACGCGAAATCTTCTATTCTAGATTGAGCCTTTTAATCCAATCTTCTTTAAAAAGGGAATAAAAATAGCAATCAACATATTTTCCATTTACATACTCATCTCTTTCAAATATTGCTATCCGATTAAAACCACTTTTTTCAGCACATTTCCAAGAACCTATATTCTGCTTTATTATATAAGCTGTAAGTTTGTTAAGGTTTAATTCTTGAAATGCATATTTAATTAATAGTGTACTTGTTTCTGTACCAATTTTCAAATCCCAGTAATCTGGTTCCCCAATTAATAATCCTAAAGATGCTTTACGAGAAAACCAATTAATCATGGATACTTCTCCAAACCCGATTGGTTTTTTATCTTTATTATGCCATAATTCAAAATTAATGTTGTTTTTTATTCCATCTTTTTGAGATTCAATTCGCTTCTTTAAATCATTAAAAGTTAATGGTAAAACATTTCGAGAGTATAAGCGAGTCTTTGGATTATTTTCCCATTTAAGATATAATTTAATATGATCTTGGTTAAGGGGTAATAAATCGACCAATTGACCTTTTATAAAGGTAGGGATGAGATTTTTGTTCATTTAATTTATAACTCTTTATTTTTTTGTCTAAACCAATCTTCCCTTAAGAACCGATATCGTTTAGTATCAATATACTCTCCATCAACATAAAACTCCTCTTTTAAAATACCTTCAAAAGTAAATCCTGCTTTTTCAGCAACTTTCCATGATCCAATATTGTCCACTGCTACACCACCACTCACTTTATTCAAATTGACTTCCTCAAATGCATATTTAAGGATAAGTTTAGTAGCTTCTGTAGCAATATTCTGATTCCAATATTCTAATTCCCCGATTTGAAGAAAAGCATTAGCCCAACGATTGAGCCAGTTAATATGGTTGAGTCCAGCTGTTCCTATAAGTTTCTTATCCTTCTTATGCCAAATATTGAAAACAATGTGTTCAGGAACACCCTCATTATCTTGCGGTTCAAACCATTTCTTAATTTCATCTAAACTACGCGGCATTGCGTTGCGTGAAAATTTACGAACTTTTGGGTCATTCATCCATTTAGCAATTAATTTTGCGTTTTCTGCACTTGTTGGAACTAAATTTACGTTTTCTCCTTCAATAAAGGTAAAAATATGATTTTCTTCCATTTAAATTTTTCCCTTCTTCTTTCTGAATTATATTTTGAAAAATGTTACATTATATTTGAATTTTAAAGGTCGAGAGAATCTTAAAAAAGTTGATTTGAAATCTCTCTTTTAGGAAGATTATTTTATTCTATTATAAGTATTCGCTTTTTACCCTAGTTATCACTGTGAAAAATATTATCATAATTCTGATTATTATAAATAATGAAAAGAAGTTCCATATTACAAATATTCTTATAAACAGGAATAGGTAAACATATCTATAAATAAAAAAATAAAATAAAAAAAAAAAAGAATAATTTATTTGATTTTACATTAATTTCATTGCCAAACCCATATCTTCAAGTGTAAGTTTCTTTCGACCGGCGTGTCGAGTCATTTCTAATGCTTTATTTGTGACTCCTCTTGCTTGTTTTTCTAAATAATCAATTAAAGCATCAACAGCATCACGAGCAACCATTTCAGCGCCATTATCTTTCATCAACTTACGTACTGGGCTCCAGGCAAAAACTTTTTTAGCCATAAATTTTTTCCTCCACTTTATAATTTAAGTAATAATTTCGTAAAGTTCTCATTTTTTAATTTGAACTTTATTATATAATAAATCTTATTTCAAATATTTAAAAGTTACGTAAGATTTTCGATAGCATATGTTTCGGTTAATAAATTCCTTCTATCGACAAAATTGCGATACTTTAAAAATGAAACGGTAGAAATGGTTTTGAGCAGTTAGATCAGAGTTTTTTTTTAATTTCAGAAAATGTGAACGTATTAGCTAAAGATGGATATTAGTATAACCAATTTTTTATATACTAAGATTTTATTAGAGATCTATAATTTTTAATTGAATAATCCTAAATTTAAAGAAAAAAATTCTTGGAATATCAATTATTCTCAACTATTTTACAACATTTTACGCATAATATACATGCTTTCAAACTCTTTGAAAACAGTGAATCCCGCAGAATTATATAAAGAATAGGGACCATGATAATTATGGGCATTGGATGAGACATTTTTTCTTGGATAAGCTTCAATCCATTTAAATTCTCTACTTTTAAAGCTTGAACAAATCTCTTTTAAAATTTTACGTGCGATCCCTTGCTTTCTATATGCAGGGGCTATTAAAAAACAAACAATTGAAGCAATTTTACCTTCATCAGGATCCTCTGCCTCTTTTTCAACGGGAAGGTACAAGTAACTCTCCTTCGAATCTGCATTAGACCACCCCACGGGTTTATCATTTGAAAAAGCTAAAAAACCATTTAATATTCCAGATTCAATTAAATGTATTGAAGCTGCCCTATTTTCGTCTTTGGTTTGGTTCCTAAACACTTTAGGACCCCCAGGGCAATGATGAAAGTAGCAATAGCATTTAGACCAATCAGGATTATCAGTAAAGCCAATATTGTCAAAAAAGTTTAAGAAATCGTTAATTAAATCTGCAGTTAAAGGTTTTATCATAACTTCTATATCGATCACCTCTTCTATTCAGTTTAGAGTATTCATTTAATCTCTAGTTTATCTAAAGAACTCTATAATTGATAAATTTTAATGTTCTTTAACATTTATTCAATCAACATATTAATTATCATAAAAATTCAATGAAGAAATTAATTGCGATAACAAGGGGAGATGGCGTAGGTCCTGAAGTAATTAATGAAGGACTAAAAATTTTGAAGATTATATCAGATTATTCTGAATTTGATTTTGAATTTCAAGAAGCTCCTGCAGGAGGGAATGTGTATAAAAAGCATGGTACGAATCTTCCTGATAAATCTTTTGAGATTATAAAAAATTCTGATGCATTATTATTTGGAGCTGCAGGTCTTCCTGATTTACCTCCAGGAGTTGGTGAGTCTGCTATATTAAAAATAAGGCAAGATTTAGATTTATATGTCAATTTAAGACCTATTAAATTATTTAACGTCTTAAGAGAAAGATGTCCTCTAAAGGAAGAGTTTATAGGAGAAGGAATAGATATAACGTTCGTGAGAGAAAATACTGAGGGATTGTACAAAAATATTGGAGAATATTCTGAGGAAGAAGCTCATAATATCATGATTTATACCCGAAAAGGTTGTGAGCGAATTATACGTTATGGTTATGAATTTGCTAAAAGGATGGGGCATTCCAAAATAACCTCTGTTGATAAAGCGAATATTCTCAAACCTAGTCAGTTATGGCGTAAAATATTTCATGAAATTGGCTCTGAGTATCCCAATTTAAATAAGGAGGATGTTTACATTGATGCTTTTTGTCAGTGGCTTATACGGGCTCCATATGCCTACCAAACGGTGGTAACTGGTAATATGTTTGGGGATATTATTAGCGATGAGGGTGCATTTCTTATAGGAAGCCTTGGGATGGCATCAAGTGGAAATATTCACCCAGGTAAAGTTTCTATGTATGAACCTATTCATGGTTCTGCTCCAGATATTGCGGGTAAGAATATTGCCAACCCCATTGGAACCATTCTTAGTGTAAAATTAATGATGCAAGAATCATTTCATTCAATGGAAATTGGAAAGGAGATTGAAAACTCTGTAGAAGAGGCGCTTGTTGAAGGAAGAACACCAGATATTAAAAGTAAAGATTTAAAAATATTCTCTACGATTGAAATGGGAAATCTCATCTCGAAAATACTGAAAAATAAGCTGAAAAAGTAAATTAAAATGGGTAAAAAATCTATTATAAACTTCTTGTATTTATTATTGCATCTAACATGAGTTTTAGATGATCATATATTTCTTCTCTAAAATTAGGTCCAATTTTTAGAAATAAGACAGATACCAACTTTTCTTCGATCTCTACTTCAATAGAAAATTCTTTCATTAATTGAGACCAATTACTTTCATCAGATATGCGAATCCCGATTATTACAACTCTTTTTTTCCGTATTTTTTGAATAATATTAACAAGTATTTCTTTCCATTTTGGATGGATATGTTCCTTACCCCGTGCATCGAAAATAGCAAATACTCCATCTGAATTAGCTATATTAAAATTATCATACAAGAAATTATTAATTATTAATCCATTTTTATATGCGTATAATTTTTCATCGAGATTATCTTTAATTTTTGAAAATTCACCTAAACCCTCAAGATCTAATATTGCTTGAAACCCAGGGCTCCAATTTATATTTTCAGTAATAAAAGATAACTCCAGAATGATGAGATTTTTTAAGGTCTGATTAATTATCTCCTGCATATTGTTTTTAACAATATCCTTTTGTCTTTGTTTAGTTCTTAATATATAATGATACGCAATTAATTTGAAGGCGTCTTCTACATTTTCGCCTGTTAACGCACTCGTTTCAATATAGGATAACCCTGGTTGCGATAATTTGTTAGCAAGCTCAATTCCGTCTTCTCGATTGATTACCCTTTTATCAGTTAAATCTAATTTATTCCCAACAATAACAATTGGTATCTCCTTGTCTTCAATAAATTCAATTAATTCATAATACCATTCCTTTACATTTTGAAAAGTAGAATTACTTGTTAAATCATAAACGATGAAAGCAGCCTCAGCACCTTTATAATATATTTTTCTATATCTTTTAAAGAAATCTTGCGCACCCAAATCCCATAAAGTTACAGATATCTCATTTCCTTCCAAATTGAAGCTATGTGAATATATATTTAATCCAATTGTGGCTTTATAATCATAAGAAAATTTTCTTTCAACAAATCGCCGAACAATCGAAGTTTTTCCAACTTCATGATCTCCAACTATAACAAACTTAAAATTATAGGTTCCATGCTCATCAAATTCTGATTGAGAAATTGATTGTTGTAATTTTTTATGTCTATCCACTTCTCCATTAAAATCTGGAATTTGAATCTGAATTAAATCATCGTCAGTAGCTTGAAGAATTTGAGAAGTCTTTTCTGCGATATATAAAGAATAAGGAGATAAATGCTCAATTGAAGCCATACTATTTAGAATTAAGCTGAGAGTCCTTTCCTCATCAATTGATACGAAGAGTAATCTATGTTCTTCGGTATCGAAAGATGCAGTACCAAACTTTTTGAAAGCAAACTCACTTCTAATCCTTTCTAAGACAGGGTTAACTAAAGTGGTTAAAACAGAAACAATTTCGAGATCATTATCCATTCCTTTTCGCTTTTCACCCGCAATAACTAATCCTTCCCTATCAGAGACGATTATAGATTCTAACTCTGGAAATTTTTCTAAGAATTTATTTAATAGTTCATGAAAAAGCTTTCTTCGATTTACCATGGTTGAATTTCCTATAAAAAATTATTTTCTTAAAAATATAGTAACACACCATATTTTTAAAAATAGTTGTTTATATTTTATTAAAAATTCAATCTAATAAGGATGGTTATTATCTTTAAATTACAAAAATTCATTAAATGCATACTTAAAGATATTTATTTAATCGGTTCAATGTATACTTTTTAGAATTATAGAAAAATAATTAAAAAGAATCAACGAACAATGAATCTCCTTCTCTATTTTAATTCCTTAATAGTATTTAACATAATTTCAAGTTGATCAAAAATTTCTAAACGATATTCATCTCCGATTTTAAAAAATAATAGAGAGATCATTTTTTTCTCCAAAATCTCGTTAACATCAAATTCTTCCATAATATTTGACCAATCGCTCTCATTTGATACTCTTATTCCAATTAAGGCAACACTATTCTCATCAAGATCTTTAATTATTTTTAGAACTACAGTTTTCCATTCAGGATCGATCTGTTTTTTCTTACGAGCATCAAAAATAACAAATACACCATCAGAATCAGAGACCTCTAATGAGTTAAAGAGGAAATTCTTAATTACAAGACCATTTGAATATTCATAAAGACGAATTTCCTTATTGTCCTGTATTTTTTCACATTCACATAAGGTGTTTACCTCATTTAATATTTGTAGCCCTGGACTCCAAAAAGGATTCTCTGTAATGAAAGATAAGATGAGTTTTCCTTTTTCGTCCAAAATAGAATTTAGTAAATCCATCAGTTCTTTCTTTAAACTATCCTCTTCTTTCTCCTTTATCTTTGTAATATAATGATAGGCAATCAAGTTGAAGGCATCCTCTACATTTTCTCCTGTTAACGCACTCGTTTCAATAAATGAAAAATCTCCTGAAAGATTGTAAATAGAGAGCTCATTTGTTAGTTTTACACCATCTTGATATTCTACTTCTCGTTGATCAAATAAATCTATTTTATTTCCTACAATTACTATAGGGATATCCTTATTACCAACAAAATCTATTAATTCTCTATACCACTCTTTAATATTATGAAATGAGTCTTTGTTACTGATATCGTAGACGATAAACCCCGCTTGTGCACCTGAATAATATGTTTTTCTAAAACGTTTAAAATATTCTTGTGCTCCTACGTCCCATAATGAAAAGACTATTTTGTTTCCATAGAATTCACTTGAATGAGAAAGGACATTTAAACCGATGGTTGCACGATAATCCATTAAAAATCTATTTTCAACAAATCTTCGGACCACACTGGTTTTACCGACTTCATGATCTCCAATAATAACAAATTTAAATTTATATATCCCTCCTGAATCAAGTCTCATCTGATAAATTTGTTCTTTAATCCGACTTGCATCTTCTAAAATTTCAGATTCGATTTCAAATTTTGGGATATTAACTTGAACGATTTGATCTTCTTTTGAATAGATGATTTGAGCTGTTTTTTCAGCTAAAAAGTAAGCATAAGGCGAGATTGTATCAATAGAAGCCATAGTGTTTAAAACTAGACTTAATGTGGTATTTTCATCAATCGAGATAAAAAGCAACCGATAATTTTCTGTATCAAAAGAAGCAGTACCAAATTTTTTAAAAGCGAATTCGTTTCGTATTCTTTCTAAGATGGGATTAAGCAATCCTGTTAAAACTGATACTAATTCCATATCCACTCTTTTTCTCTTTTCTCCGGCAATGACGAATCCTTCATGATCAGAGACTATTATCGCTTCAACATCTTCATTAATTTCTAAAAAATTAACCATAAGTCCCTTAAAAAGCTTATTTTTACTTAATGACATTGTAGATTTTAGATAATACGAATATATTAGAATATAATATTAGTAACAACATAGACTTAAAAGTGATAATTTTATAATTTATTAAATACTTTTCTGATTGTTATGGCTAGCTGTATTATATGTCATATAGGCATAATTGAAGGAGTAGACTTATCTCAGAAATGTCCTAATGGTCACCCTGCACATCAGGATTGCCTGAAAGAATGGCTTGTGCATTCTTCAAATTGTCCTTTATGCAGAGAGCCATACCCTCAAAATGTTTTGAACAAGTTCAAGAATTACCTTGATGAAAAGGAGAAACAAAAATTAGATGCTCTAAAAAATGCATTAAAGCATGAAGAGATTAAAAGGATTGAGAGTATTGCAGAAAAAATAACGTTCCTTAAATTCATTGAATCAATTGATATTTTAATTGATGAAAAAGAGTATGAATATGCCTTATCAAGATTAGAATTTCATAATAATAATGATGTAACAAGTGAGAAGGGAAGAAATATCCTATTTCTTAAGGGTAAAATAAATTATTTAAAGGGGCGATATGATTTAGCTATTAATCATTTATTCAAATTGGTCAAAGAAAAATTTGATTATCCTGAAGGATTTTTATATCTTGGTAAATCATATGAAGCCTTAGGTTTAACTGATAAAGCAAAGTGGGCTTTTGAAAGAGTTAAATAAGGTATAAAGTTTACTATAATTATACGATGAAAAATTTTTGTCTAACTATTGCGGGATCGGATCCTACTTCAGGTGCGGGTATTCAAGCAGATATTCGAACTTTTGACAGAATAGGCGTTCATCCGTTTTCTGCAATCACAGCTATAACCTATCAAACGGCAAAAAAGTTCTTTGGCTTTAACTCCTTATCAGACATTTTAGAACAACAGTTAATTGCTATTTTCTCGGCATATCCTATAAAATTTGTTAAGATCGGTATGATTCCCGATATTAAAACCATCCACATTATTGCCAATTATATTAAAAAACATAATTTAATGGCAGTTTATGACCCAGTATCTGTTTCTAGTGCTGGAAAACGCCTCTCTAGCGAAGGAATTGAACTAGAGATAGAAAGAAAATTATTTCCATATATAACTATTCTCACGCCTAATAAAAAAGAGGCCGCTTTTTATTCAAATAAGAATCTAACCAACAGTTCTAATGAGAAAGAATGTAAGGAAGTTGCTGCTATTCTATTAGACAAATTATTTTTTAATGAAGAAGAGAGATCTAATGAAAAAGCAGTAGTGATTAAAAGTGCTGTTGAGACCAAAACGGAAATTTTTGATATTGCTTGCATTGGGAAAAAAATTAGCAATAAAATTGTATATAATTATCATTTTTTTAAAAAAAAGAAAATTTTAGTTAAAGGAAACGTTCATGGTACAGGTTGTGTGTTTTCTTCTGCTATTACTGCTTTCCTAACTAAAGGGTATTCCATTGATAATGCCATTATTTATAGTGAAAATTTTTTTGATGAAAAGTTTCAAAATTTTATAGAGTTACCAGATCAAGATAAAATTATTGACTTAACTCTGTCAGATGAGCAAGTAGATGTAGTAAATCAAATCAAAGAAATTTATAGTTATGTATCAAACTCCCCAAAATTTAATCAATTAATTCCTGAAGTCAGATTAAATATCTCAGGTTCTCTACCTAATGCCACCAGAAAAGAAGAAATTGCAGGAATTGAAGGTAGAATCACGATTGTTAATGGTTACCCACAAGCTTCAGGTGAAATTAAGTTTAATGTTTCCGATCATACTGCTCGATTAATTCTTGCTGCTAAAGAATTTGATAAATCTATTAATTTTGTAATGAATTTAAAATATAATCCAGATTGGATAGATTTACTACAACAAAAAACTAATTTGGAACTACAAGAGATTCTTAGAGAAAAACAACCAGAAGAAGTTAAAACTGAAGAATATTCTACTATGCAGTGGTTAATAAAGGAAAGTGTAAGTAAAATGGGAAAAATTCCAGATATTATATGGGACAAGGGAGCTGTTGGCAAAGAACCTATAATCAGATTATTTGGTAAAAATTCGAAAGATATGATTGAGAAGCTGAAAAAAATAATGAATATAATAACCTAACTGATAAGATTAAAGAATTTTTTTTGAGGCTTTTTTATCTAATGCATCTTTTAGGATTTTTATAGCACAAAATTCTCCACACATACTACAAACATCTTCTTCAATCATACCATTCCTATAATGTTTCTCGCGCGATAAGTCAGGATCTATTGAATGTTTTATCATTTCTTCCCAATTAAGATTTTTTCGAGCTATATCCATTCTATAATCCCATTCTGAAGCTTTTATTCCATATTTTGCTATATTTACTGCATGTGCAGCGATCTTAGAAGCTATAACACCTTGCTTAACCTCTTCTTTATCTGGTAATGCTAGATGTTCGGAAGGGGTAACATAACATAAATAGTCTGCACCCGCTAGACCAGCCATAACACCACCTATAGCGCTTACAAGATGATCATAACCAGGGGCAATATCAGTAACTAGTGGGCCTAAAACGTAAAATGGAGCCCCCTCACATAAAGATTTCATTATCTTTACGTTTCTTTCAACTTCATTTGCAGGAATATGTCCGGGACCTTCAACCATTACCTGAACGTCTTTATTCCATGCACGTTTAACTAATTTAGAAATTTCTATCAATTCTTGAAGTTGAGCATAATCAGTTGAATCAAAAATACATCCTGGTCTCAAACCATCTCCAAGAGATAATGTAAAATCATATTCCTTAGCCATATCTAATAAATAATCGTAATTATGATTAAATGGGTTTTCTAATTCGTTCTCAAGAATCCAAGCAGCAAGGAAAGTACCACCGCGAGATACTACACCCATAGTTCTAGGATGATCTTTTAAGTAGTTTACAATTTCTTTTGTTACGCCTACATGGATTGTGAAAAAGTCTACTCCCTCTTTTGCTTGTTCTTCTATAACTTTGAATAAATCATCTTCATCAAAATTTATAATAGCTCCTTTCTTTTCAAGGGCTCTTAAAGCACTCTGATAAATGGGAACAGTCCCTATGGGTACAGTTATTTCATCCATAATTTTTTGACGAATAGTCTTCACATTTTCTTCCGTAACTCCAGTGCTTAGATCCATCACCGTATCTGCGCCGTACTTAACTGCAATCTTAGCTTTTTCGACTTCACCATTTATATCACATACTTTCTTACTAGACCCAATATTCGCATTTATTTTTACTAGCAAACCCTCCCCTATTCCTATTGGATCTGTATTACGTTGATTCGATTTTGGAATTATGATACGACCATTAGCAATCCCTTTTCGAATTACCTCTATATCTAGTTGTTCTTTTTGAGCTACTACTTCCATTTCTCTTGTAGTTTTGCCACCTTTAGCAGTTTTCATAACAGTTGACAATTTCTCTACCTTCACAACAAATTCTATTGATAAATATCCTATATCAAGATAATATTCTTAGAATTAAATTCTTTTGTTTAATAAAAAATAACAAAAAATCTAATTGAATATATTTTTTTAATGTGTATCATACAATCTGAATATATAATTTATATTATTAGATTAACAGTAAATGAGAGGAGATTTGTTGGTAAGTAAGGGAATGAAAAGAGTAACTAAAATATTAACTAATAATAGAAATAGGACCATTCAGAAAAGGGTTAAGGAAGACTGTG
>Ga0209427_10002977_pt1 | contig 19890 bp, 15 predicted proteins | sample DeeMarSWOR136_30_FD_187465 | JGI IMG/M metagenome (GOLD analysis project Ga0209427, IMG submission 187465) | Marine sediment microbial communities from White Oak River estuary, North Carolina - WOR-1-36_30 (SPAdes) (version 2) | ecosystem: Environmental > Aquatic > Marine > Intertidal zone >...
TTATTGGCAGCCTTTTTTGCAGCGATTTCAGCGTTAAGTATTGAGATGATAAGTTGGGGAGGCTACACTAATGTGGTTTCTCTTGCCCTAATTGTAGTGATCTTATATCTGTTTCTCAAGGAGATCGATCAGCCAAGCTACTTCAACCTAGTGCTTGGAGTACTGCTTTTTGGCAGTCTAATCCTCACTCACACATTCAGCCTATTCGTCTTTTTTCCAATCCTGATATTATATTTCGTTTTCCTGCTGATAGGTAAGGCTCTTAAACTCAAGAACATAGAGCTCCGAAATACGCTGCGTTTCTTCACTGTTTCAATGTCACTAGGAATCCTGGCAGTATCACCGTGGATACTGAGGGTCTTCAGCTTTTACATGGGCGCATCAGAGGAAGGAGCCCTCTTGGGAGGAATGGCAGATAACAGAAACATAATCCTTGCAAACCGCACCGTCGACGCCGTAATTCTTACCCTAATCATTGCTCTCATCCCAGCATTTTTAATGTTCAAAGCATCCAGAAAAAAATTTGCTGATAGCAGTAGCCTGCTGCTAGTAGCATGGTTTATTGTGCCCGTAGTTATGACCCAAGCCTACATTTTTGGCGTATTCGTTGACTACTCAAGGTTCCTGTATTTCATTGACTTTCCCGGAATCCTGATAATATCAGCAGGTTTATTCTATCTTTTTCGCTACACATCAATCGCCGTCAATAAAATACCAAGAATCAAATGGAATAGGGTCAAAAAAATAGTTCCTGCATTGGCTTTTATTGCAAGCCTCTTCGTCTTTATTGTTGTTTCGCCATGGTCCATTTTTCCAGAGGAATCCATGGAACGAATGAACTTTTATACAACCATACAGAAACCTGAAGCTACCGCCATGGAGTGGATTCAAAACAGAACCCCAGAATCTTCCGTGCTCGTCGCCGATCACCTTTACGGCTGGTGGCTCTCTGGAATTGGAAAGAGAACCACACTTAGCGCAGCTAGTTTGGAGTTCCTCTTATATTCTCACGAACTGGAAGTTGCCAAATCAGCGCAGCTTTTTCTTGACACTGACTACTACATTGACAACAGCTTAATTCAGGTTAGAGAAGATAGCCCATACTTCTTCCGTCACAACCCAGTTTTCAGCATAGAAACTTGGACCGGAGAATCTCACTCCCTAGTTTATTTCAAAGACAACGAAACCCAATTCTTTTTCTACTGGATTAATGATCACGGAAAAAGAGTCTACGAAAACACAACATTGGCAGACATGAAAGTGATTGAAAATCCTACAATGTCAAAGAACGAAAACTTAACAGCCTTGACAACACTATTTGAAAACGATTTTTTCACGGTCAACAAAACATTGACAGTTCAGCGTGGAGTAAGATTCGCCGAAGTATCATATGAAATAGAGGTCAAAAATATTCGAATTAACCTCTTCAACATTAGGCTTAAACTTTTCACCAGAGAAGACGCTGAGCCACCAACAATAGATCAGCATATGCCGATGATAGGATTTTACGATCCGAAACATAGAGTGTGTGGACAAGCAATCTTCAGAGAAAACCTTCCCGTGGAACTTGATCCTAGAAAGGACCCAAGTCGGGTCGATCTGCTGTATAGGCAGCCATTTGAACAGAAAATAAACATCAAAATTCTTATCGGGGTTTTTGACGCTAAAGACCTGAGCTACCCCGATCAAGTTATAGACAAATATTATGACCTCGCTAATTCTCCGCTAAAAACGGTAACCCAAGATCCGATCATCACATGGGATTACGTTGAAATGATGAGAGAATACGATGTTTCATATGTTTTGTGCAGAGACTTCAGGATATATTCAAAATTCTCGCAGGACCACAAGTTTCGGTTGGTGTTCAACGGCGGAAACGTGGCAATTTTTCAGGTAGTAAAATGAAATGAAAATTGGAGACCGTTTTTATGAGCCACAGGGTTTTGAATTCACACGTGCAATAATTTCTACCAGCTCATTTAACTCATCGACTGTTACATGCTTTACTGAATGCAGCAACTCTTACAACCCCGTTTACATATTCCATTATGATTGGGGCACAATTTAGTTCCATGGATTAGAACAGAGTGTTCGGATTTCTGAACACATTCTACAGGTGAACTATTTTTCATATAACTTTCCGTTTCTTTGATATTTTGAGAAGAATTTGACAAATCAGCCTCTTTCGTTTGAGATTTATTTTAAGGGTTCCATTCTCCATGCATTCCAAGCAGATGTTGAAGTCGCAGGTTAAGCCGTCATGAAAAACAAATTTGCATGGATATACAGCTTTAACTGCATCACCACAACAATCACAAAACAGATGCTTCATGACTTCAACCTTAAGAAGCAAGAGATAACACATCTTAAAAGGAAAGTTTCTTGCGTCAAAATGCTGGGAAAATGGATGTATTTACGAAAACCGATATATTACGATTCGCGAAAAGGTTTGCATTAAATCAGGGATTCAGTTAATGGTTAGCAGAACCCTCTTTGACAAATAATCCATATATTAAACTGGATGTTTTTATATGGTGAACTTACTAGTCATATACTCATAACATCCTGCCGCTTTGGAGGATAATTAGTGCAAAAACTAAGACTACCCACTATCGAACTGGTTTTCGTACTAATCGCTGTCTCTACCCTATTCATTATTACAGTTCACCAAATGTCCACAGATGGTGTTCTTCCCGGAAACGATCCCGCAGTACACCTAGGAAAAGCAAAGAAAATAGTAATGGACGAGAGAGTCTCCTACAGCGAAGTGGCATGGTATCCCCCCCTCTTTCACACAGTCCTAGCGATGCTCCAAATTTTTGCAGGAACACTTGACGTCATGGTCGCAGCGTTCATCCTAAAACTTCTGATTGCAACCCTCAATGTGCTAATCCTGCTGTCAATCTATTTGCTGAGTCGAAAACTTTTTGGGATAGGTGTCGCCGTCGCTTCAACCATCTTCACGATTCTTTCAGTTCCGCTTTTTGAAATAATTTTTTGGGGAGGCTACGCAAACTTTCTGGGCTTAGCCTACATCGCCTTTATCTTTTACATACTGAACAAGAACTTCGGAGTTAAGGTTAAAACCTACCTTCTGTTTCTGGGAACATTCACTATTGTATTGACCCATCAGCTTGCTACCTTCGTTTTCGTTCTGATGTTTGTCCCAGCTTTCTTAGTCAGCACCATAGGATCAAAAAAGAAATTCATAGTTTTTCTCGCTGTGATCGTGGGAGGCGGCCTAGCTCTGCTGGCGTGGTATGCAAGGATTCTAATCGAATATGCAGACGTTGTTATAGAACACCTCTTCTTTGCCATGGAAGAGAACGTTTACCACATCTCCGCAGTTTCATTTGACGCATTAAACAAAAACCTTGGGGCAAGCCTCTTCCTAGCTTTAGCAGGTATCCCCCTGACTTTCATTTTAGTGAAGAAGAAACAAGCCTTAAAGTCCTCCATATTAATTATTTTTTGGCTCGCCGTTCCCTTCCTATTGTCTCAATTATTCCTCTTCGGAATTTACTTACCATACCACCGCTTCATCTACTTCTTTGCCACGCCAATAGCCATCCTTACTGGCGTAACAGTTTACAGCATCATAAAGTTACTTGTCTACATAGAATCAAAACTAATTCCGAAAATCACAAAAAACTCTAAGATACTGAATGCTACCAAAATTCTCACTATAACGCTGCTAACCTTTTCCCTGCTCTTTGTCCAAGCTTCTGTGTTTCTCCAAAGAATAGAAACTTACCCACAATTTTATGAAAGGGCATCAATCGCCAGTTACAATTCAGGCATTTGGGTGAAGCAGCACTCAGTTCCAGACGGCACAGTGATTGTCCCAAGAAGCCCAGGATCATGGTTTTACATCTTTTCCGACCACAACACCATAGAAGAGACGGACCCTCTTTACTCAAGAACCGCAGTTGCCGAAGCAGTACTGTATAGTTTTTATGAAATGGAAAACAGTCGCACTCTCACGCGAGAGTATGATCTAGGAAGCTCAAGCGCTGGTCAGTCAATATACGTTTCAGTTTACAACCTATGGACAAAAGCCCTGACCATACCCAACAACCAAGTCAAAGTAATGTATGTTAACTCTCGCGGCGGATGGGTGACAATTTCTCTCTCCGAAGCGGTTGAAAACATCTACTGGGTGCAGAACTCCACTGATAAAGCACAACTGGTTTCTGAATACGTCCACGAACTCTTTACGGTCGAAAAGGTAGTTACATTCTCAAGTAACAGCTCTATGATCAATGTCGAGTGGAAGATTGAGGCACATCAAAACCTAGCGAACGCCAAACTGGAAGTCGGCAATTATATGGAACCTTCTCTCGACTTTAAGGAAGCACTTGTTCCCAGAGTCCTTAACTGGCAGAACCCATGGGACAATGCCACATATGTAAACGCCCGTCGAGAATGGGCGGTAGTAGAAGGGTCTTTCGACATATTGGATGAGAACCTTGTAGCAGTGCTCGATGAACAAAATGGGGTATTAGCAGCTTTTGAATTCGATGACCTCCCAGACTGGTTTACTCTTGGTGCCTTAGATAACCGCTTCATAGATGCCCTGAGACTCCGATATAATCTTGGTTATTTAGCTGAGGGCGAGAACCGAGAAATCAATTTGTCCATACTTGTTTACGCCTTCCAGTTCGAAGATATTGAACGATGGACAGAGTCAGCTTTGAAGCAGAAATTCGATTCAAAGACGAATTTGCCAGTTCTAGAAAGGGACTTCCGCACCTACATTGAAGAATATAATATTAAATTCGTAGCTATTGATAATCAACAAGTTCTCTCAAACAACGTGGCTACTCCTGCCCTAGACAGAATTTATGACAACGGCAGAACTACCGTCTATGCAACAAAAAGATAGAGCCCAGCATTAGATGCTGAATGAATTATTGTGCACGTAAACTTCTGGGGATGTATCCGCATGCAGGATCAGAGGCGAAAAGGTCTCCGGTGTATATCTCTGCTCTGGTTCGGCATCCACCACAAATTTCGCGGTACTCGCAGACGCCACATTTGCCCTTCAGGTTCCTGCGGTCTCTGAGCTTACGATTCAACTCTGAGTTTTGCATGCTAGTCCAGATTTCCTTCATCGTTTTGTCTTTGATGTTGCCCATCCGGTAACCTTCATTGAAGCCGCAGGGTCGGATGTCCCCGTTTTCTAGGAGACCCATGTATCTGCCGCCGATGAAGCATTGACCAAGGAAAACATTGTTGAACCAGTAATCAAAATCGGGCATGCCTCGTTCTTTTGCGATGCGAGCAAAGAATGGACAATACACGTTAATGCCGATTTTTCCTTGATATTCCTGCATCAGGTCATAAATTCTGTTCAAAACTATCTCATACTGTTGCGGCGTAGGAGCCAATTCTAGATGCTCCTGGGCTCTGCCAACTGGAATGTAATTGTGATAGACTACTCGGGTGGCGTTATACTCATATCCCAGCTGCGCAATATGATCTACTTCCCCGCAGTTACGTTTATTCAGGGTTGTTACGATGCAATCAAAAATTCCGTTCCTTGACAGTTCTGCCATGGCCTTAAGGGCTGTTGCATAGGCGCCTTTGCCTCGCATAAAATCGTTTGTCTCTTCTCTTCCCTCAATGCTTACAGCAGTCATAACCTCGTTTCTAACCAGATTATCCAGAATGTCGCCTTTAACGTAGTAGCCGTTTGTTATGAGGCTCACGTTCATACCAAGGCTTTTTGCATGGGCAATTATCTCAAAAACGTCCTTCCGCAAAAGGGGTTCTCCACCGCTTAGCCCGAACCACTTTGCCCCCATCTCATAAAGTTCATCAACTATGCGGAATCCGCCTTTGGTGTCAATCTCGTTAATGGCAGCAGGATTCGAGGCAAAACTGCAGTGCAAACAGTTATAGTTACAAGCTCTCGTGCATCTCCAAGTCATCATGTACAAAAGTGGTCTTTTCCTCACGTTTCGCTTGCTCTCCTTCACATCAATCCCTCAAGCATACTTGATAGCGGTCTAAAGTGCTGGAGCCCCATTTTGTTAGATAAGTGGCATCCAGTCGCTGCTTTTCTGCGCCAGCGCAGGAATAACCATCGTGTTAGGTTCCGCTTTCGTGAAATTGATTTTTCGGAGAGAGGATAACGACAGAACGAGTCTTGATGCGGTTTTTTTCATGTTGGGGGCTCCAACGTTTGGTTTATGATGAATAACGGATAAAAGCGTTTTTGTAAAGATTTCTTGACCAACAAAAAACTTATGCAAAAATGTGTTAGTCAAGATTTCTTGACCAAAGAGTTGTTAACGACATTTGACAATAAAATTAGGTATTTCTATTGTTGTTCACGCAAAAGTTTAGGGATATATCCGCATGCAGGATCAGAGGCGAAGAGGTCTCCGGTGTACATCTCTGCTCTGGTTCGGCATCCACCACAAATTTCGCGGTATTCGCAGACGCCACATTTGCCCTTCAGGTTACTTCGGTCTCTAAGCTTAAGAGTGAATTCGGATGTTTGGAGTTCCTCCCAAATTTGCCTCAATCGCTTATCCTGAACATTTCCCAGCCGGATACGGTCATTAAAACTGCAGGGGATAACATCTCCGTTTTCGATTACACTCATATATTTTCCGGAGATGGAGCACTTTCCAAGGAAAACATTGTTGAACCAGTAATCGAAATCGGGTATGTCTCGTTCTTTTGCGATGCGAGCAAAGAATGGACAATACACATTGACTTCAGGTTTCCCTTTGTATTTTAGGCGCAGATCATAGACTTCGTTCCAAATCTTTTCGTACTGTTTTGGGGAGGGAGACTTGGCGAGGTGCTCTTTTGTTCGGTTGAAGGGGATGAATCCGTGAATCACCACCCACCTGGCGCCATATTTTTCAGCCAGTTGGATGACATGCTCCATATCTTTGGAGTTGACGTTAGTACGAGTTGCATCAACATTGGCAAGGGTTGTCACAAGGCAGTCCAGTAGTCCCGCTTTGGAGGTTTTTTCCATGGCTGAAATGGCTTTTGTGTATGCGCCCTTTCCGCGTATAGCATCGTTGATTTCTTTGGTTCCGTCAATGCTTATCGAGACTCGGACATAGTTTCTAACTAGATTATCGAAGATTTTGCCGTCAACAAAATAGCCGTTGGTTATGAGGCTCACATTCAAACCGGTTTTTTTGGCGTAACCGATTATGTCGGGTAGGTCTTTTCGCAGAAGGGGTTCTCCACCGCTTATTCCGAAATAGGTAGCCCCAAAATCATAGATTTCGTCCACAACATGCATAGTTTCTTTGGTTCCGAGTGCGTCGGAGGCTTGGGGATTTGATGCGAAGCCACAGTGTAGGCAACTGCTGGTGCACGCTTGTGTGCATCTCCAAGGAAGAATGAAGAGGGGACCATTTTGTCTCAAAATATTCACCTTGAACAGAATTCAAGAGTCTAATGAGCAAATAAAAACGTATTTAATTTTTCTGGAAAAGGACTTGTATAACAGTTTTAGTAAGTTCATCTCTTTTTCCAACTTCAATCATAGCTTACTGCACTGATCAAGGTTCCTTTTGTTGATGGAAATTTTTGTTGTTTTTGTTTTCTAAGTTGTCGAGAAAATGTACGAGTTCGCTGCTGTTCTTCACGGTTATGGCGCCGTTGTTTTTGAGTTTTGTTAGATAGTTGGCAGCTTTGCCGTTGGTGAAGTCCCTCTCTTCGATTGATCCATCTTCAAGGAGGATAGTTGGTATTCCTTTCTCCAAAGCTGTTTCTGCAGCCTCGAGGTTACGCAGGTTGCCCTCACCAAATTGGGTCGGCGTTATCACAAGAACGTTGGCTTTACTGATCATCTTCAGGTTCGCTTGGTGTGCTTCATGGGTTATCGGAGAGAATGGAGCCTCGTTTGTTGTTGGAATCGACAGCAGCTGGGCAGTTTCTTGATCAGTATCTAACAGGTTGAGGACTCCAGCAGTTATGCGGTAGCCCTCATCAAGCAGAGTCTTCATCAAGTGGCTGCCGGTTCCGCCTCCACAAATCATGTGAACAAGAAGGCTCTTCTGTTTCAGATTTACGGGTCTTGAAATGGGAATCACATGAAGGAAACCTGTGACAGGATGCTTTTTTACGATGGTGTCAACGCTGAAAACTTTTCTGACGTTTTGGCTTGTGAGAGTTTCGTTTGCTTTCCCAATAGCAACGATTTTGCCGTCCTTCAGGAGAATAATGGAGTCACAGTATCGTGCAGCTAAGTTGAAATCATGGAAAACTGCGACTATCACCAGCTTTTTGGTTTTGCATAACTGCTTGATGAGGTCCATTATTTCCAGCTGGTTGCTTATGTCTAAGTGGGTTGTTGGCTCGTCCAGCAAAAGAATTTGGGGTTCTTGAGTTAGTGCACGCGCGATTATCACACGTTGCCTTTCTCCACCGCTAACTTCAGTTACAGGCCTGTCAGCAAAGTCCCAAGTACGAGTTAGTTCCATGGAATTCCTTGCTATGGCCAAGTCTTCTTTGCTCTCCATCTTGAACCGGGGCATGTGAGGATTGCGACCCATGAGAACTACTTCCAGAGCAGTGAAATCAAATGTTACAGGTGTGTCCTGTGGAACTACCGCCAACTGTCTAGCAACTTCAACACTTTTCATTCCATATATGTCCTTATCGTCTATGAGGATCGCTCCTCTCTTTGGTTTGAGCACTCTGCTTATGCTTCTGAGCAACGTTGTTTTTCCTGAGCCATTGGGACCAAGAATGCCTAAGAATTCGCCGCTCTCAACTGCAAACTTGACATCATTCAAAACATTAACGGAGCCATAAGAACAGTCGATGCCATCGATTGTCAGGACCACCATAGCTTTCGTCACCTTATGTTGCGTATCCTTTCTTTTTCCTACGGAGAAGATATATAAAAAACGGAGCTCCTGAAAGTGCGGTTATTACACCCACAGGTGCTTCACCTGAACCCATTATTACCCGTGACAGTGCATCGCATATCATCAGGAAAGAGGCTCCTACGACGGCTGAGGTGGGTAGGAGAACTCGATGATCAGGGCCTATCAGGACTCTTGTCAAGTGTGGTATTATTAAGCCAACGAAACCGATTAAGCCACTAATCGAGACAGCGGCTGCGGTCATGAGGGCTCCTGAAATAAGCAGTATCCGTTTCACCCTTTCGATTTCGACGCCTAAGTGCTGGGCTTGATCTTCTCCTAGAGCAAGGATGTTCAAGTCGCGTGAATACATATAGGCAACAGCGGCGCCGACGATTATGAGGGGAAGGATAGCCCATACTTTTTCCCAGTTTTCGGTGGGTGCAAGGCTTCCGATAATCCAGAAAGTTAATCCATGAAGAAGTTTGTCGCTGGCGATTGTCTTCATATAGGTTACTATTGCATTCTGGAAGAGGCTTACTGCTATTCCTGTGAGAAGCAAAGTTGTAACTGGAACTTTAGAACCAACTCTTGAGATGGTATAAACGAGGAGGACGGTTGTTAGGGAACCAACAAAAGCAAGGATTTGAAGCGTGTTTACGCCTAGAAGGGAGATCCCCACGCCAAGAACTATTACAAGCGCTGAACCCACTGACGCGCCTGTTGAGGCTCCGATGACGTAAGGGTCAGCCATTGGATTTCTGAAGATTCCCTGATATGTAACTCCCGCTGTTGCCAATGCCGCGCCAACTAGGGCTCCACATATTACTCGTGGAAGTCTGATTTGGACTATTATCACTTCAGCGGTTTTGGTGAAATGCGAAGAGTCTACCAGATTGTTTAATATAGGAACTTGTTTGCCTAGAATCGCCAGAATGTCGCTGAAGGGAATAGGGGCGTAGCCTAGGTTAAGTGATAAAACAAAGACTATTGCAAACGCAAGTACCAGTATGAGCAAATATATCTTCCAGTGGGAAACTCGTCTTAGATGAGCGGTTTCAGTGTCTGTTTTCATTTGAAGTTTCACAAATTATGTTTACGTTATAAAAAAGGGGGGTTATTTTAGGGTTGCCCAAAAATTTCTGGATGAATCATCTTTGCTAGTGCTTCTAGTGCGTCAGCGAGTCTTGGACCGGATCTAGAGATTATGTCGGCATTGATCTCGTAGATTGCATCATTCTGAACCGCGCTTATCAAGTCCCATCCAGGCCTGTTCTCCACAGCTTCTACGGTTTGATAGAAATTTTGTACACCCATATACATGTCAGGAAACACCATTACGTCAGGATTCTTTTCGATAATTGCCTCAGAGCTTACAGTTGGCCAACTTGTAGTTGCGTCGTTGAAAATGTTTGTTCCACCCGCCAAAGTTATCAGTTCACTAATGAATGTTTCTGGACCTGCACTCATAAGGGGGTCGTTCCAAACTTCATGGTACACTTTCGGCGTGGTGGTTGCAGCTGCTGCTTGATTGGCTATGGCATCAATTCGTGCCCTGATGTTGCTTACGAGGACTCCTGCTTCAACGTGTTTACCGGTTGCTCTTCCCACCAAGAGTATGTCCTGAAGAACACCGTCAATTGTTCTAGCTTCTAGTACCAAGACATTATATCCAAGGCTCTTTAGATTCGCGGCAGCGTCCAGACTTCCGGTGCTTGCAAGAACAAGATCAGGCTCCAATGCGATGATGGGTTCCACCGATGGACCGTAGTAATTTCCTATGCTGGTCATATTGCCCGCTTCGACCCATTCCGCGAAATTGTTGGGATAGTTACAGAAGTCTGTTACTCCCACAACCTTGTCGCCTGCCCCAACAGCGAACAGCATTTCTGTGTTGCTAGGTGCCAAAGATACAATTCTTTCTGGTGGAGCAGTCAAGGTCACTACGTTACCCATAAAATCAACCAGCGTCACTTTCTGATAACCGATGAGTTCTTCTTGCTGTTCTTCGATGGTTGTTTGATATTCGCCAATCTGTCCTTGTATAACATCAAGCTGTCCTTCTATATTGGTTAAAGTTCCTTCTAAGTCACTGATAGAGCTCTCCAACTCACTGTTGGATTGTTCCAAGTCATTGACGTTTGCCTGAAAAGTGATGAAGCCGTAGGTTGCAACAGCTAATGAGACAATCGCTAAAATCGCTACGATATATGTGATAGTTTTATCCATATATTTTACACCTTATAGGATGGATTATCCATCCTAACGATATATAAAACTTCCTACAGAATACACAAAATACCGAGCCAGAAGGAATTCACAAGCTTCCAAGCTCAGATTATACAAAAACTTTACACAATTGACACATTAAGATAAGCCATACCTTTCGCAGCCTTCCTCACCTCAGATTTTACCTTAAACGGTTTTGCGTAGAGTGGACAATCGAGGACCAGCGTGTGAAACTCCCCGTTTTCACCCAAAGGATCAACAGTTCCAATTCTCGACAGAAAGCTGGCACTTGTTTCTTTACTGATGGTGAATCCTAACCACTCTTCACCCAGATATTTCAGGTTTACACCCGTAATCAAAGCCTTGAATCCTGAATTGAAGATTTCATGGAAAAGCTCTGACGTATCTCTTCTGTGGAGGGGTTCAAGCAACTCCAAGCCAACCTTACTACAAACATCTTTAAGACCTGACACATGAGCCTCAACAAAAATGTCACCTGCAACCAAAGCATCAACTTCAAGGCTTCTAAGTGCCTCAACAAATGCTCCCTCTCTCTTGAAATCAACGATTGTCAGATGTTTCCCCATAGATTCCGCCAATATCTTCAGAGCTTCCATGTTTTCCGCATGAGGAGAGGGCCAGGGAAGATTTGGAATTAGACTTAACAGATGATCAACCGTGACACCCTGTTTTTCGACAAGATGTACGGCATAGAGCGAATCTTTGCCACCAGAAAAAAGACCAACAGCATTCATGAATCAAACGCCCTCCACAGACTTTCCCAATCAAGCGGACGAGTTATTTAAGAACTTGGGTGAATAAAAATCTCCAGCATCTCTAACGCCTCCACAAGCCTGGGTCCTGGTCTGGAGATATAGTCTCTTGGAACCTCATAGAGGCTGCCGTTTCTAACAGCATTTATGCTATTCCATCCCGGACGTTTCTTCACATCCTCGAAGCTTCCCCAAAACCTGGGAACTCCGGGAATAACTGGAAACATGATTATGTCGGGGTTCTGTTGAATAATGTCTTCTGAGTGGATTATGGGCCACTCTGAAACTGCTTCACCGAAAATGTTTGCTCCACCAGCCAATTTGATTAGGTTGCCAATCCATGTTCCTGAACTCACGCTCATGTAAGGGTCGTTCCAGACCTCAAAGTATACTTTTGGTCTATGAGATATCGCCTTTGACTTAGTAACGACTCTGTCTATTCGCTGTCTCAGATTTTCCACAAGGTTGCTGGCTTCGGGGGCATTTCCGCTTGCCCTTCCCACCAAGAGGATATTGTTGAGAACGTCATTCATGCTATGGGGATCCAAAGTCAAAACTTTCAGGCCTAAACTCCTGAGTCTGCTGGCGACTTTTATTGTTATTTCACATCTGCGGCTACAATTCACCTTGCACTCGTTTGTCTTTTCCGTACATTTGGCTGTGGAAACCAGAACAAGATCGGGCTTCAATGCAACAATGGTCTCTACTGAGGGATTCCAGTAACCGCCTACCTTTGTTACTTCGTCTGCTTCAATCCGCGCCTTGAGGTTAGGAGGATAGTTGCAGTAGTCTGTTACTCCCACAACTTTTGATCCAGCCCCCACAGCAAACAAAATCTCTGTGCTGCTGGGAGAGAGGGACACTATCCGTTCCGGATAAACGGTTAGATTTGTCACAGGTTTATAGTCGTCTGACATCTATGATGCCTTTCCGTGGTACTATGTCCTAGAAGTCAGAATCAATCGGTGACTTTAGAATCTTTTTCTTCACCAATTCCGTTAAGTCTTTTGACCCCGTGATTATGTTAAGTATATTTTGTTCTTTTGAACTGTTTGTCTACTTTACAGTCACGGATTTAGCCAAGTTCCGGGGCTTATCCGGATCGCATCCTTGCTCAATTGCCATGTAGTAGGCGAGGAGCTGCAACGGAGTGACAAAAGGTATTGGAGACAAGACTTCAGGCAATCCTGAGTCTATCTCTATATAATCATCAGCCAATTTTTTTATCTCCTCATCCCCCTTCTCAATTACTACAATTATTGAGGCGCCGCGAGCTTTCATCTCCATAATGTTGCTGATCATCGTTCTATGTGTGCCATCCTTTGGGCATACAAAAATCACAGGGAACCCCGGCTCAATTAGACTAATGGGACCATGCTTGCTTTCTCCTGCAGGATAAGCAATTGAAGGAAGATAGGCGATCTCCATAAGCTTAAGTCTACCCTCAAGGGCGACAGCCGAGCTTATTCCCCGTCCTAAAAAGAAGAAGCATCGCTTGCCTCGATATTTCTTCGCTAACTGTTTCACCTTTTCTTCCTGACTCTGGATAGTACACTCAACAATATCTGGTATCTTCTCAAGCTTCTCCTCAATGTCCTCAATCTCCACATGAGAAATCTTTCCCCTCTTCTTGGCAAGCCTTATGGCCAACTGAGAGAGCACAGAGAGCTGAGAAGTGAAGGTCTTCGTTGCTGCAACTCCTATCTCTGGACCTGACTGCTGGCATATGTAGACCCGAGCAACCCGGGTCAGCGTGGAGCCTACAACGTTTGTGAGTCCCAGAACTGTGGCGGCGCGTAATCTGGCGCTTTCAACCGCGTCTAAGGTGTCGGCTGTCTCTCCGGATTGGCTGACCACTAGAAGGGTGCTATCGATATTCACTGATTTACCATGTTGCTCAACGAACTCTGAAGCTATGACAGGATGGGTTGCCAAGAAAGACAGCTTTGAGAACATGTAGGATGCTGCCAAGCAAGCATGGTAGGAGGTTCCGCAGGCTACCAAAAATACTTCTCCTGCTCGATCTAAGAAAGTGGTCATCAACTCCAAGTATTGGTCCTGTAAACGAAGTGTGTTTTTTAAGCGTAAAGGTTGCTCATGAATCTCCTTCAGCATGAAGTGTGGATAGCCCTGTTTCTCAGCCATCTCTGGAACCCAATCTATAATCTCAGGCTCTCTAGTGACCACTTCCCAATCAGCAATGTTTCGGATTTCATATCCTGCATCGCTTAAAACAACAATCTCTCCGTCTTGAATGACAACAGACCTGTTTGTATTCGAGAGAAAAGCGGGAATATCAGATGCAACGTAGAGGCTGTCTTCTGCTATTCCAAGAACGAGCGGGCTCTCTTTTCGGGCACAGACAATTTTATCGGGTTCTGTAACAGAGATGACAGCGATAGCGTAGGAGCCGTCTAACCGTTTCACAGCCTCGCGAACCGCCTCGACAAGAGACAAATCTTGCTTCAACTTTTCTTCAATAAGGTGCGCGATGACTTCGGTGTCAGTTTTTGACCTGAAAGTATGTCCCAACTCTTCAAGTTCAGTTTTGAGTTCTGCAAAATTTTCGATAATTCCGTTGTGAACAACAGCAATTTGATTGTCACAGTCTGTATGTGGATGGGCGTTAACTTGGTAGGGTGCGCCGTGTGTTGCCCATCGTGTATGACCTATCCCCAGTCTGCCAGGAAGAGCATCGAGGTTGTGTGTTGCATGAACACTATCAATTTTTCCACTATCCTTTTTTATGAACAGTTGGCTTCCTTCAAGTGTTGCAATTCCGACGGAATCGTAGCCTCGATACTCAAGCTTCTTTAAGCCTCTGTGAATTGTCGAGGCAGCCTCACCTTGTCGCAAGATGCATCCGAATATGCCACACATAATTCATTCCTCATCTTTCTTAGCTTTATAGATTAACAGGCTAAACCGTAATCCGGTTGTGTAGGTTTTATTTAAACCGGAAAGAGTCTATAAACATTTTTAGGAAACCTTTTTTAGAATTAAAAAAGAAATCGTAATGGTCTTCAAGGAATGATGGTCCCATTGGAGATGGACCGTTAAAATTTTTGATGTAGCCGCTTATCATATCTAATAAGACATCAATCTCAAACATTTTTACCGCAAAAAATATGAATCCAGAAACTCAACAAGAAGTAGGAGAGCAGTTTGGTTCTTACAGACTTCCTTTACCCTGGAGAAACAATAATATTCCAGAGCAACAAGATTGAAAGCCTTAACGACAATTTCTTCTTTTTCATAACTGATCAGCGAATACTGCTGTATAGGCGACGGGGAGTTTTGTTCAAAAAGGACAGAATCATCGCAGAGAGAATCGAAAACGTTAGTTCAATGCAATATGGCGAAAGGGGGCTGTTGCGGAAAAGGGGCGTTCTATGCATCGAGACTTTAACCAAAAAAATGAGTCCCATAGTGGGAAAAGTGGAAGACATAAAAGCCATATGGCAAGAAATGCAGAAATACATCAGAAAAGACCAGATGATTTAGCGGAAACGTAACGGTTATAGTCTCTAGGCTAGGCATATCAAAATGCGTATAGATATTAATTCTTTTTTAATCCAAGAATTAGGCCGAGGATGAGGCTGACTATGAATGGTATGTGTGCTAAGAGGGGGGTAAACAAGTTTAGCGCCGGATTAACGGCGTTAACGAAACTTGACACCATTTCAGATAGCCCGCCATAATCTACGTTGATCACATTTGTATAAGCCAAAAATATCAGAGAAAAGACAATCGCCCCGAGAATCAAGGCAATTTTAAAGAATTTCCTTATAGCGTAACCTATCAAAAATCCGCCGATTCCACCTATGCACATTTGAAAAAGGATAGGGGCAAATGATTCATTAAGTGTCGTGTTCATCATTCCATTTTTCTCTACGTTCTACGCGTCTAATAAAATTAACCATTAACTGAGTCGTGCGAAATTTTTTAGGTGACAGGCAGATGAATTTAAAATATAACCTATTTGTATTAAACGCATAGACAAAAGATGAAATGATTATTTGTGTTTGAATCGTTCAATATCAAGATTTGACTGAAAGCTGGTTTAGCAGGTATTTGGGGCTGAAACTCAAGGACGCGATGAATGATGGCATAACAACTGTGGATGAGAAAGCCGCCGTAAATGAGAATGTACGAATTCAATCCTATTAAATCGATCTTATACATGTGAAACAGTTTCCCGGCGGTGAGAAAAGTCATAGTCACCAACCATTAAAAGAATATTTATAGGGGACCCAGTTATAGTTGCGGGCATGAAGAAGAAGCGTTTGCTCAGCGGCGAAAAAAGACAGCTCACGGCTAAAGATATAGCGATTTTTGAAGACCCTGAGAGACTTAAATCTGTCTTGAACAAACTCAGCTGGAAGATTCTCCAACTCCTAAGCGAAAAAGAGATGTATCCCATGGAGGTCGCTAGGAAACTGAAAGTGCACGAACAGAAAGTTTATTACCACATCAGAAAGCTGACGAAAGCTGGCGCAATAAAGGTTGTTCGAGAAGAAGAAAAGAAAGGAGCTGTCGCAAAATACTACAAAGCCTCTTTTCCAGCCATGGGAGTAGAACTCCCATTTGGTTACCAAAAGATCAACAGGTTCCCAGCTTCCAATATAGATGAGAAAATGAAAAATTTCCTGAGCCCCCTCATTAAAGACGGCACTTTTGATGGAAAAATCGTTGTGGGAAGCCCTGACCCTCATGGTCCATTCAAGGCCAAAGCTAGAGATGGACACTACGCTGCATATCTAACCTTCTTTCTAGGTCATTTAGTGGATTTGCCGGAGGATTTTCCGATAAAACTGGATGTTGACGTGAAGGCTGAGAAGGAGGAAAGCAACAACTTAATCTTGATGGGTGGACCTGGAACCAACCTGATTACCCAAGAGTTGAATGAATTTTTGCCCATCCGCTTCAACATGATGCCCTCTGAACATGGGTTCCTTTTGGGAGGGCTGGTCTCAGAAAAAACCGGAAAGGTCTATACCGCTGACAACATTGGATTAATAGCTAGAATAGCTAACCCATGGAACAAAAAAAAGAGCGTAATCATTCTCGCCGGCAATAAGGCGGTTGGAACAAAGGCCTGCGTGTTGGCTATCACGAAATTCTGGAAGAAAACCTTAAAGAATTTTGGTGAGGAAAAATTTGCGGTTGTGATTCAGGGATTCGATCTCGACGGCGATGGAAAGGTTGATTCCATAGAAGTTCTTGAGTAACCTCTATTTCTGAATACGCAAATTCATTTTTCGAGTTTGAAGGCTAAAGGAATATCTGAAAGTCACACCATTTCTGATACCATGCACCCTGTAACTGTAGTATTTTCTGCACGTGGACACGAGAATATACAATCAACTCACAAAACAACTTTCGAGATCACAAAGGAGACGACTCTTACTAGGCAGGGCGATTGCATAATAGCTTTAGAATCCACAAAAGCTGCAACCGATTTACCACACGAATTCAAAGAAGCCGCAAGAAAAGAGGGAGCCCAAATAACAGTAACGATCGAGGCAGGCAAACTGAAGGAGATAGTGAAAGCAAAAGGAAGCCCACAGCTACTGTTTGCTCACCCCACGGATTTAGTGGTGAGAAAGAGCAGTTATACATGTGAACGAACTTTAGCGATAAGGGCAGACAAGGCTGCCAGCGACTTTTCAAGAAAATTTGTTGAAAAACTGAAAGACCCCAATCAAGAGATCACAGTCACTTTAACTGTGGAAAATTATTGAATTTCAGCGTCCACAACCACTTGCCAAGTGTAAGGGGCAACCGCACGAACAGGTTTCGCCAAGAGTATTTTCTTTATTTTTCGGTTGCTACGGCTCACCGCTTCGGTTAACCGAATCCTAGCTGCTTCCAATGGTCCTGAAGCTTTCGTAAATTCATAATAATGTATAATACCTCCCTCCATTTTGAGGGCATCGCAGGCTACATCCACAAATTCAATAGCTGTCTCTGGCAGATTCATAATAACACGATTAGCTTTCCCACATAACTGTTCTCTGATCACTTGCCCGGCGTCACCAAGAACTGGCACAATCCTTTTTTCGACTCGGTTCATTGCAACGTTTCTTTTCAGTAGAGATATAGCATCAGGGTTCACGTCAACTGCGTAAACTCGTACATTTTCGTGTTTTTTTGCGATTGGAATGGCGAAGGGGCCAACTCCAGCGAACAAATCAACAACTGTTTCTCCTTCTTTCACCTGCGAAGCAACGCGGTGGTGTTCAGTAGAGAGTCGGGGGGAGAAGTAGGCTTTGGCAACATCAACATGATAGACGCAACCATACTCTCTGTAGACAGTAACAGTCTTCTCGACTCCAGCTATGACCTCAAAATCTCTCAGGCGGTAAACCCCTTCAACAGCACCTGATTTGGCCAGAACCGTTCTCGTCTGCTTATGCGCATTCAATATTGCTTCGCCAATTGCCTTTTTGTAGTTTACAAGCTCTGGAGGAACCTCGACTATAGCGATGTCGCCTACAAAATCGATGGCTCGGGGGACACCAGCTAAGAGATTAGAAGGCAGTTTGTTCACAAGAAAATCGAGTGGCACTAAAGGGCGTTTCTGCTGCTCAGCAAAGGCATGGACAATGATTTCGAAGTTGGGCAGTTTCTTTTTGAATTTTTTGAGAACAGCAGGTGAGGGGTCAGCGGTTAAGGGTATGCACAGGCAGTCTTCTATTTGCTGAATCTTTAGTTCGCGGTTGAAAAGTTCAAGCTTTCCAACTAGGCGAATGGCTTGTTCTCCCAAGTTTTTTGGAACCTTTAAGCATGCTGCATGTGGCACTGTTGCTCACAAACTAATAAGTAAAATAGCACTTAAATTCGTAGAGTTGGAACAAAACAATTTAAACCCTATTTTTTGTTGCGCCTAAGCAGATAAACAACAAGCGCCAGTTCTGAAGCTGCTGCTCCGCCCATACCCAAAACTGCAAAAACGTGACTCAAAGAAATGAGGTAGACCAAAGCATAGGCAGCTAATGGAATAATCAGGGTTGTGACGCCGACGATCAGTTTTTTTAAATCATGGATTAGCGCAGCTATTTTTCCTGTGGTTACAGAACTTAGGAATAGCTGAATCTCAAGGATGCTTGCCGAAGCTATCGCCAATATGACAATAAATGGAATAAATATTGTGAAGGGCGAGGTCAAGGGCTTCAGGAATGCCATGACAAGCAAAACAAGAGGCACAGGAACATAAGTTAACGTGGATATTAGCGTCTTGGAAGTTATGATTCTGTTAACATTCAAGGGTAACGTCTTGGTGTACTCCAGCCCTGTTCCCTCTGCACTCAACAAAGCAAGAGGCATAAGCAAAACAAAGATCCCGCCCATGAACGTCGAGACAAGCAACGTGGAAGCCCGTAAAACCTCAAAGTTTGCTATCATAAACGATACAATAACAGTCTCTAGGACAGGAAGGGCAAAAAAGAAGGCGGTGGCAGGATTTCTAGAGGAAATTTTCAAGTCTTTCAGGACATAACCAAACAGAGGATTGCGTGTTTTGATCGAGTAATCTTTTGCCGTCACTCTCGATATCTTAATGTCAGTCCCATGGGATATGCGCTTCACTGTTTTCAATATCCACTTTCCTGCAAACCCAGCAACTATAACGTATCCCACCATAGAGACGGCTGCGATATATGATGTAAACTCTGCAGTAACGGGATGACCGATGTTGGCGATGGTTATGCCAGCTGAGAACGGATGCAGAAAACAGAAGAGCACATTTATGATTTGGTTGGGGCTAAGAAGCGTCATTTCTAAAGAAGGCACGATGTACCATGGCAAACTGATCAAAAGGCTTACCCCCATAAGCAGTGACCCCCACATAAGAATGAAAACCAAACGCAAAACAGAGCTGCCTTTGGATCGTCCTCCACGAGACAGATTCTTCGTGAACATTCTTGAGAACCAAAGAGCCACTGCAACAGCAAGCACTGCATTAATCACAGAAGCAAAAAGCATAACCAGAACCGCAAAGGGAGACGCAGTATAGTAAGCCACCAAGATGACTTGGCTCA
>Ga0209427_10002978_pt1 | contig 19889 bp, 16 predicted proteins | sample DeeMarSWOR136_30_FD_187465 | JGI IMG/M metagenome (GOLD analysis project Ga0209427, IMG submission 187465) | Marine sediment microbial communities from White Oak River estuary, North Carolina - WOR-1-36_30 (SPAdes) (version 2) | ecosystem: Environmental > Aquatic > Marine > Intertidal zone >...
CCCCAAAAAAATTAATATATATTTTAATAAGATAAATTAAAAATCTTACCTAAAGATTTTTCTCTTAAAAGCCTAATGAATCTGAATATTAATACCGATGTTAACCAGATTAAAATATTATTCCCTTCAACTTGTCAGGAATAAACTCCCAACCCCTTCTAATGTCCGAGTAGATGCAAAATTTTTCCAATTTTTTCAAAGGAATATTATAAAACCATATTAAATTTATTTCATGACTTCGATAACCTATGGAAGAAGTCATTAGACTATTATAACAGAAATATAAAAGAATTAGGAAAAGTTTTTCATTTTCAAAATGATTATCTTTTAATAATTGACCCCATTGATAAGAATAGGAATGTTGCTTCCGCGATATCAGAACGTGCCTATAAATATTGTAATCAGAAAATTAAAGAATTTATGAAGGATCCAAAAATAGACTATTTTAATATTGTACCTATTCCTGATATTGATCTTTCTAATCTTAATGATCCAATTCTATCCAAATTTTTTATTGTTGAGTTAAAAAACAAAAATAAAGATGTTCATTATACAATCAATAGAGACAAATTATACTCATTAGGAGAGAGTATTAAATCTAATGGAGAAACTGAATTTACACATGCTGAACGGTTTGGAAAAATTGAATTTGAAGTCTTTCATGAAGATGAAAATGATGAGTATAATTTAGCACTATATTGTGATAAATCTGAAATATCGAAAACTTATTTCCGTAAGGGCCCTCCAATTAAAGAGAAATCACATGCAGAAAAATTTAAAAAGAAAAATCCGCATTATTTTGAAAAAGATAATTTATTATGGATAGAATCTGAAAGAGAATATACGGAATTCTTAGAATTTTTAAAAGATTTCATAAACGATAGAGTTGCTGAAAATTTAGTACCCATTAATATTTCAAAATCCTTTAACGTTAAAACTGCATCCGGAAAAAAAGCTATTTACGTTTTAAAGAACATGGTACTCCCTTTTTGTTTATAAGTTTAGGATAAATAATATACTAATACCTAAAAGTAAAGTAAGAGATAATTATAACTTGAAAATCATTTATTGAAAAGCAATTTGGTTTTTTTAACCGACTAAAACATTAAAATACACTTTGAAGTGTAAAAATTTTAGTAAAATTTCAATCCTTTAGCAATTTATACATTCAAATAATAAAATTTTTATGATTTCTTTAATTATTTTCAATAATTATTACACGATTAGCATTAATAATTAAGTAAATGTGAATAAAATGGTTAAAGTAAAAAATCCCGATGAAATCATATACGAAATAACACAAGGCAGTTATGAGAAAAAAAGAATTTTCTCAATCACCGCTCATATAGATCATGGGAAAACTACAGCTTCAGATTACCTTCTCCGACGAGCTGGTCTTATGCGTGAAGAGGATGCAGGGCAACTCCAAATGACAGATAGCGATGATGAGGAACAAGAGAGGGGAATCACTATCTTTACTAGCGTCGTTCTCCTCGCTTTCAAAGATCCTCGAAAACCAAATGATGATGAACCTTATATTCTTCAATTGAATGATACACCTGGACACATATCCTTCACTGGAGAAGTTTCTCGAGCATTGAGAGGGAGTGATGGTGCGATGATATTAGTCGATGCGTTAGAAGGGGTTATGACACAGACAGAGACTAATATCCGTTTGGCTGTTGGCGAGGAGTATTGTAAACCCGTTCTTTTTATCAATAAAGTAGATCGATTAATAAGTGAACTTAAACTTAGTCCTCAAGCTACCTTTGAAAAAATTGATAATATCACAAACCAAGTAAATGATTTAATTAAGAAAATACGGCCCGAAGGATCTGATTGGGGAGTTGACTTCGCTAAAAATAGTGTTGCTGTAGGTTCAGCGAAACATGGTTGGGGTTTTACCTATGAAATTTTATTAGAAAAAGGTTTAAAACCACAAGATGTTTTTGCGAAATACAATGAAGGAGACATTCAATGGCTAAGAAATAATTTACCTCTTGATGAACCGATGTTAAGAATGGTTGTTGATCATCTTCCCGACCCAATAAGTGCTGCAAAATATAGAATCCCTCACATTTGGGGAGGAGATTTAAGTTCAGAATTAGGACAAGCTCTCCAGAAAAGTGACCCTAAGGGTCCTCTTTATGGAATGATTACCAAAATCTTTCTTGATCCCAAAAGAAATTATCAGGCGACTTTAATTGGAAGGGTGTTTTCTGGAACTTTCGATCAAACCGACACAATATTTTTAGTTAATAGCAGAGAAAAACAACGTGTAAAAAGATTAGGTGTTATGGAGATTACAGATCTTTTAGATATCCCAAGAGTTCCCGCAGGAAATTTATTTGCATTATATGGTTTTATGTGCCCCTCTGGTGAAACATTCATGTCTGCGGAAGATGTACCAAAGGATAAAGAAGCTCAGAAGGGAATTCATGCTTTTGAAAGAATAAGTTATGCTTGTGAAGCTGTGGTATCAAGAAGTATAAAACCTAAAGACCCTCATGATTTAGCCAAATTAGGAGATGTTGTTACAAGATGGATACAAGCAGACCCAACTGCTGAATTTCGACGTAATGAAGAATCAGGAGAATACATCTTAAGTGGAATTGATCCGCTACAGATTGAAATTCTAGTTAAGAGGATAAACAATCTAGTAGAGATTAGCATAGGTGAACCTATTATTGTTTACAGAGAAAAAGTAGGTAAGAAAAGTAAAGATTATTATACTAAATCTACAAATACGCACAATAGGATTCTGTTATATATAGAACCTCTTGATAAGAAAACGGAAAAACTTTTGGAATCAGGAAAAATTGGACCATATATGGATGAGAAAGAAAGAGCTAAAATTTTTAGAGAGGAAGCTAATTGGGACACAAAAGAAGCAAGAAGAATTGTGGATGTGTTCAATGGTAATATCCTTGTAAATGGAGCTTCAGGATTACAAAGGTTCGACAGGATAAAGAATGATCTAGTAAGTGCTTTTAGGAGTTGGGTTAGTGAAAGTGTTTTAGCGAAAGAACCCGCTATGGGAATTAAAGCAGTTTTTACTGATTTAACAATTCATGAAGATCCAAGGCATACTCAATTTACACAGACTGCCAGTATGGCATTCTCTGCATTATCATTATCAATGTTGGATGCCGAGCCACATCTTTATGAGCCTATTCAACGAATTGACGTTAAAACACCGCAAGGAACTGAAGGAGGAGTACTTTCAGTCATTAATAAGCATAGAGGGCAAGTTCATAACGTTATTCCCGAAGGAGAGTATGTTCGAGTTCAGGGACAGTTACCCGCAGCAGAATTAATAGGAATTGCTGATGAGATTAGAGGTAGTACTCAAGGAAAAGCATTCTTTGGGTATGAGTTTAAAGGTTTTGAAAAAGTTCCCCCAAATTTAGAAGAGGATTTAATCTTAGAGATCCGTAAAAGAAAAAACATGCCTGATGAACTTCCTAATGGAAGAAGTTGGGAACGTTTTATTTATAAAAAAACCTAGATGTTTCAATTTTTCTGTCTTTTTTATTTTGTTATTAATATAAATTTTTTCTTTATCTAATTATTTAACTTTATATCTTAAGAAACCTGAATCTCTTAATTTTACAATCTGAAAATATTTTTCAATTCAGTTGTGTTATCAACTATAATATCAGGATTGTGTTCAAGTAGCACACTTTTTTGAGCAAGCCCACTTGCAACACAAACCATTTTGACTTTAGCAGCTTTTCCTGCATCAATATCTGTAGTCATATCACCAATAAAAATAACTTCCGAAGGTTTGAGTTTCCATTGTTTTACAATTTTTTCAATACCTTCCGGATTTGGTTTTACTTCCGACACATCATTAAAACCTATAATCGTCCCAAAGAATTTTATAAGATTAAATTTTGTTAATACTTCTTCAGCATACGTACTTTTATTATTAGTTAAAATTGCCAATTTAATTTTTTTTCTAAATAATTCTGAGATAAGTTGATCAATTCCTTCAAAAATAGTAGAGTCCGCATCTTTATACTTATTAAATTGAGTAAAGAGATAAATAGCAACACGTAACTTTTTGAAATAACTTAATCCTTCTAATGGTTTAATTTTTAATAAATCATAAGAATTAAGGATGATTTCGGGAACTGGAAAATTTTGAATTTCTTCTATTAAATGAGCGATCTCTTGCATTACTTCATCCCGATTCATCTCTAGTTTATACTTTTCAATTCCATCATCAATCGCTTTTTTAATAGCTTCAGTTATATCAAAAATTACTCCATCTAAGTCAAAAATTACTCCTTTATATTTGTCTAAATCGATTGTATTCATTTTAATACAAAAAATCTCTCAATTTTACTTTAATAATATTTAACTTAATATTTAAAGAATTAAAGAGTTATTATTAATAATAAAGCAAAGAAAATAATTCACAATTATCATCAAAAATGATGAAATAATGTCAGACGACCAAGAAAATCAAGAAAAAGAACAAGAAAGAGTAGATTCTGATGTCAATGATGGAGATGATGATTTAAAAATATATTTAGAAGAAATGAAAACTTTAGAATCTGATTTTTCTGATTTGGAAGAATTAGATCTTGAAGAAATACAAGCAATGCAAGAAGCTATTGAGAAAGTAAAAGAAAATGAAAATGGTAAGGAAGAAGAATTAATCATCGAAGACATTAAGGATAGTCCATTTGAAATAACAGATGACAAAGCTTTGAAAGCTGATCAAGATTATTTAGCGGGTAAAGAAGCATTAATTACAGATTTTTCGGATCTAGAAGAAATTGATTTAGATGAACTTCAAGATATGCAAGAAGCGATAGAGACCGTCAGAATGGAAGAAAGTCAATTCTCGTCTGAAAATGAAATCTCAATGCTACCTGAACAAAAAATTTCTTCCGAGTTAGAAGAAAGGATTAAACAGGAATTATTAGAAAGAAAAGAAGAAAAAGAGAAAGAAATTGTAACACCCGAAAAATTCTTGGAATATACTAAAAATAAACGAGATAAAATTTGGTATCACGCTCTCTATTATTTAGTTTATCAAGCAGAAGAAAATATTTCAAGCAAAGAAATGCTCTATGATATGCTAAAAGACGTAACTAGTAAAAGTCCGATAGATCCAATTCCAGAACATCAATTTTATTTTGGATTAGGATACATCCTGAGATTGACGTTAAATGAGAAACAAATTGTACGTTTTATAAGCGGAAGTAAATTTAAAATAAATGTAAATATAAAAGGATTAAAAGACATTTTAGATGAAGTTGGAGAACCTATTAGTACAAGACCAATAATTGAAGAGAAAGAAAGACAAAAAATGTATAAAGACTTTCTCAAAGATGATTTTATTGATATTTAACCTATATTCTTCTTGAATAAATTATGAGAGAAAAACCTTCTTTGTTGATTATCGGAAATTCTAATGTAGGTAAAACTTCAATAACAAGACTGCTTTTATCAAATCCACGTAAGTTTAAAGGTAAGAGTGGGAAAAAACCCGGAAGTACGCTTTTAATTAAGCCAATAGTTCAACCTAATATGAGATTTCAAATTATTGATCTGCCAGGTTTTGGATACATGGATCATTCTAGCCATAGGAGAGAGGAACATATAAAAAAACAAATCGTCATTCATTTAGAAAAACATCATAAAGATTATTTTCTTTGTTTAATCATTATTAATGTTTTAAGAATAGAGGATGAGATTAATAAATATTTTATTCAAAACAAAAAAACAATCCCATTAAGCTTTGAGTTAATAAACTTTCTTAATGAGCTTAACATTCCTCTCTTGGTGATCTTTAATAAAATAGATAAATTATCTAATTATGATAAAAATAGAATTATTACTCTTTTTTTAAACTCTACAAGTGAATTTAAATTAGAACTAATTCCTCTAAATGAATTAAAAAAAGAAAGTAAGAATCAAATTCCTTTTTTAGAATTTTCAGCTTTAAAGAAAATTAATCTCGATAAATTAAAAAAGTTCGTTCAATCATTTCTAATATAGATAAAGAATGCGCTAATCAATATCTTATTCTTATCTATTTTCAATGGAAAAAAATTCTTGAATTAGAGTTAAACCAAAAAAAGTACCGATAGGAAAGAATATTAATAGCGAAATAGATGAACATAATATAAGAATTCTAATAATTCGTACAAAGTAATTTTTAACGTTTCTTTCTATAACACTCAATTTTTTAGACCATATGGAGCAAAAAGTAAGCACCATTCCGGGAATGAAACAAATCCAACCAAAAAAGGATAAAAAATTGAGTAAAGCAAAATTGATGTAAGGAAATAGGAACTCAATTTCTTTCATAAGAAGTGGGATAATACCAAATAATAATAATGCACCTATAAGGATGTGCGTAAAACCTGCAAAAAATATTAAAAAGGAGTACAGAGAAGTTATACCTTTAGCTTTTGAATTTAGGTTTCTATGATCGCTAGTTTTATATGATTTTAACTCAGATCGTAAGCCTATCCCTAGTGGAATTCCAATGGGTATTAATATAATGCATAAGATAGCGCTCATTCTGAGAATATTTAATATAATCTTAAAAATAATCTTACTTTTTAAAACTCTATTCTTGAGGAGTGGGAATATTCCAGTAATAATCCCAAATATTACTATTATCCATCCGATTATTTTAAAGAGGATTAAAATCATAGGATTTATAATAGGATAAAATACAATAAGGGAGGCACCAAGAAACATACTAATTAATAAATTCAATAAAATTCCTATACACACTTGATATGAACCCACTCCCATAAATATTAACTGTTTTGAATATTCTTGATAAAATTCATATTTTTTTAACATTCTTTTATCACCAATATTAAATCTTTCATCTTTCCTTTAAGGCATTTTATTCAGCATTTGTTCATATATTTTATAGACTTCATTACCTTGAATTAGAGATATATTTTTACTCACTACCCAAGGCGGGTATAGATTTATTCGATTTGCAAACTGTAATGCTTGCAATCGAGTAATATTCTCTAAGAGGAAAATTTGATGATGGGCATCCATATGTATCCCATCTGTCTCTAAAACTTTAATAAACTGCTCTTCCCAAAGCCAACTTGTATGTCTTTTTGTCACATTTTTGATAATTGCGGTCCCTCGATCATTTGAAGTTTCATCGGGAATGAATATCATACCATTACTTAATGGCAAAAAAATATAGAGAGGATCTCTAATATAATTATCACGATATATCAATTTTATTTGATTCTCAAGTAGGGAAGGAGAGTAAATAATTTTATTAAAATTTCTATTAAAATCTTTAAATTCAAATTGTATCCCTATCTCACGGATGGAGTCATTTGCCCAGTCGTGTGTTCCTTTAAATATTATATCTAGTCTATATAAATCAAAACTTTCACTATTAGCAAAGGCATCAGAAGAATTGTATTTTACTGAGGAAATCGTGATATTTGGTTCTATACTATTCATATTATCAACAGCTATCGTTAAAATTACGTTAAGAGGCAAATCTGAGAGAGCCAAATCACTATTTATTACATTAACTAGTGAGATAAATTCGCCTGTGTTATTATAAATCATTTCAGTTTTTAAATCAACTTGGAGTTGAGAAACATTGGCTTCTTCAACATTATTGGCTATGATTTGAAGGATTTGAGAACAATTTTCCTCAGCAATTAAAATATTTTGTTCAGCAGTAACCCTTTCTATCGGATCAGGGCCCACTCCGGTAGAATCAGAGCATGTTGCTTGTAACCACAATTTTTCAGCATATTCAAATTTAAGCTCAATTAGAGACTGATCTGTAAACCCTAAGAAACTCTTGTATTTTTCATAAATTATGTGGGTTGCATAGATAATTTGTCTGCCTCTGTAATTATTTGCTAGCATCTCACCATCATCTGTCGAATCACCATTATTTGCAGCCCATATGTAGCTTGAATTATATTCTGTAGTTGCCCAGTTACTCTCTGGAATATAATAATCTAAGAGTTTTATTGCATTTTTTTTCTCGCAATGTATAACCCATTCAGAGCAAGTTAAAAATTCATTTCCTTCAAGTTCTAGTAATTTAAGTTCTTGTTCATAAGCTTTCAGTTTTTCTTCCGAAACAATAAATTCTTCTTCAGCATCTTCATCTTCAAAAGCTAATTCACCATCATATAAGTAGTTCCATGAATGCAAATATCCCGCTTCCCATTTTGGTAAGTAATCATATTGTAAAATTTTTATGGTTTTTCCTGTTTCAATATTTTCTAGAACATATACGGGAGAATCTCCTCCGCAATAATTACTACTACGGAAATCCTTTAATTGCTGAGAAGACACAAGAACCGTATCAATATTTGCAGCGTAGGGGCTATTTAATAAAGTAGCTAAACCATAAGCAAATTGCCCTTCTTGAAACAATATGCAATTACTTCTTTTTTGAAGGATTCCATGATTTTGCAAAGTCATATTAGCATACTTTAAATTTAATTCAAAAACATCTGCAGGATACATATAAAATAATTGGCTAAACTGCAATGCACACATTAATTCCATTTGGTTTCTTTCTATTAATTTGATAGTAAGGTTCTTAATTTCTTCATATTCTATCTTATCAAAAATTTTAAATAACATTTCTGCCTGACACTCAACTGTAAAACCCCAATTCGGATGCTTTTCATACATTTGTAATAATTTGTAATAAGGTTCTCTAATGATTCTATCTTCAACATCAGCCAAACCTAATCGGTAATCAATATTAAAATGGAAAAAGCAAGTAGTGCATCTAGGGCCAATCCATATAATACTACTTAACAGTCCTATAATTCCAACATTTATCACACCTATTAAAATAGACGATATAGCTAGCTTTTTATAAAGACTTTTTCTTCTATTATTATAAATAAGAAGCATATGGTATATTTTGTTTCTAAAATTATATTTATTTTTCCTAAATTAAATCAAGTCGAGTATTTTTTGCTAAAATTTAGATTAAATAAAATTTAGAATATTGCTCATTCCTGGTTTAAATACTTCGAAATTATCTCTTTTAATTCAGAATAATTTGTAACAACCGGGAATAGAGGAAATTCTTTTATCACATTATCCGGTGGTCTGAAAAGAATTCCATAATTAGCAGCGTTTAGCATTTCAATATCATTGTAAGAATCTCCCACAGCGATAACTTTAAAATTCATTTCTTTAAATGATTCGACCGTTTTCTTTTTCATATTATCAATTCGTAAAAGATAATTCGTAATTATTCCCTTTTCATTTACTTCAAGATTATGGCAAAAAACTGTAGGGTATCCTAATTTTCGTATCAAAGGCATAGCAAATTCAATATAACTATCTGTCGCTATTATGCCTTGAGTGACCGACTGAAGCCAATCCATGAATTTTTTAGCTCCTGGTATTAATTCCATTTTACTTATTACTTTTTGGATATCTATTAACTTAATATCATGTTCCTCAAGAATTTTTAATCGTTTTTTCATAAGAACATCATAATCTGAAACATCCCGAGTAGTTAATTTTAACTCATCAATTCCTGTTTTCAGAGCTACATTAATCCATACCTCTGGAGTGAGTACACCCTCAAGATCTAAGCAAACAATGAACATAATTACTAAATAAAATATCATATTCTATTTGAATCTTATTTTATTAAACAAAATTAAAAGATCTAATTGGACTAGTATGTTTTATGGTAAATAGGCATATAATTGAACAAAAAAAATGAAAAAGATTTGCAAAATTAAATATAAAAATTGAACTTTAAGGAGAATTAATGATAGGGCTTTTATCTTTATCCCAATTAACAGCAAATAAGAAATCTCTACTAGGTTCGTTGGTATAAATCAAAGGTATATTTATAATCTCTTCAAATTTTTTAGAAAGACTGTACAAAGTGTCATAACTAGGAAAATAATATTGTAAAGAATGTTGACTTTTGATTCTCTCTTTAATCAGTAGAGCTTTTGCTTGTAAGGTAAAGCCCTTAATCTCAAAAAAATTAGGGTTGGCTTTTTCAACCAATTTGCCATACTCTTTAACATATTCTTCAGTTAAATTTAAATGATGTACCGCAGTTAACCTTACAACAGTTCTACAAGATAAAGATTCAATCGAATTTAAACTTTCCATTATTCGTTTCCATCCATCTTTTATCATCGGGCGGCATACCTTTTTGTAGATTTTTTCATTAGGAGCTGGTAAAGTGATATATAATTGAGAAGGTAATGAATCTAGACTGTTAATTCTTTCAGGTAAGGTTCCGTTAGTTACAATAAAAGAGGTCATATTTCTATTTCGAAATTCTTCAACCAGTCCACTCATTTTTGGATACAAAAAGGGTTCTCCATCAAGGGATATTGCAGCATGGTTAGGAAGCATAGCTTCACTATGTGCTTGCATTATGTCATCAGGATTAGTTAATTCGATATGGATCAGTTTTTCAATTTCTTCTCTAGAGTCAATACAACATGAAATGTCATTATCAACTATGAAATTTTTTAAAGTGTCATCAGTAGGATTAATAAATTTTTGATTTTTTAGTAATGTTAACGCACGCTCAACTTTATTACGGCTAACATGCAAATTGTTTGAAAGTGTATTGATACTATGAAAGCCTCCTTGTAAAAGCATTAAATATAGTATCTCATTCATAATTTCATAGTTATCAAGATATCTCCTAAGAGGTAAATGATTTTTAATGATATCCTGCTGATGTCGCATCATCTCATCAATTAATTCTTTAGGATCATCTGGCTCAACTAGAAAATCACTTCCTAGCGATCCAGATTCTATATCTCTCCAACAGAACACACATTGGTGATTACAAAAAGGCAAAGATGGTGTATTTTGTAAACATCTATGGCTTTGCACTCCAAATATTCCTTTATAACAATTTCGATTCTCTCTACCTGTCATTAATCTTTGTTCCAACCAGTGACAAGGTTTGATTGCTGTGTGTTTATTATTCCCCACAATCCTATATGTTGTTTTAGTATATGCTTCAACAAATTCATTTGTGATTTTATTATCAAAGATAAATCGATTCTTCATAACATGAGACCCATTTTAGTGCTAAGTATCCTAGTAGTTTATAATTATAGGTAAATGTATTTTATTAAGATATTAAAAATTATTATTAAGAAATATAAGTATATTAGTAATTAGGAAGCAACTTATAAAATATAATTAATACCTGATAAACTTTTAAAGAGAATGAAAAATGTTAAATAAAATAAAAAGCGAACTGCTCAATTTTGGATTAAAGTTCATAAGTGTGGATGAAAAAGTTGTTAGAATGATATTAGAGACAAGCTCTTCAAATGTAAATGAAATAGTTGTTCTTCCTGCAACTAAAATGGTTATGAAGAAATTAGTTCAAAAACTCCAGAATAAAAATGTATATGGACGAGTATATAACGGTATTCTTAATGGAATTAGAGTTAGTATAATACGTTCTCAAATTGGATGTCCAAACGCAGCACTCATCATAGAATCTTTGAAACGATGTAAAACCAAGTTAATAATTAGGATTGATTTTTGTGGAGGGATCCAAAATGAAATTGAAGAAATTGAGATAGGTGATCTTATCGTTCCTAAATCTGTTTATTGTGATGATGGAACGAGTCCTCAATATGTAAGAGCTTATCCTGCTCTTTTAAACCAATTAAAAGCAATAAATAATCCCTTATCTAATATGCAGAATTTAGTAACTGGTAATCAGAAAGTGTTGGTATCTAAACCGAATGGAACTCTAAAAGATATTTTATTAAAGGAAGCGCAGCAATTATCAAGAGTTAAAGAAGTTGATCTTTGGACAACCGATGCTTTATTTTGTGAAAATTTTGAGTTTGTTAGAGCATTAAAAGCAATTGAAGTTAAAGCGATTGACATGGAATCTTCTATAGTATTCTTATTAGGTACATTATACAACATAAAAACTGCATCAATCCTTTCCGTTTCTGATTTACCTGGTCATCCTCAATATGATCTACTTAATTCTAATGAAATACACCAGAATATGGAAAAGGGAATTGATACTGCGATAAAGGTATTAATTAGTGCATTACCCCAAGTAAAACATATTTTAATTTAACTAAAAATCTCTTTTTAAAATTAGAACCCTTGTAATAATCTACTAAAATCTGGTTCCTTAAAGAATTTATTATATTTTTTCAGCAATTCAATATTTACTAAATGAATTTTTTGATTATTTTTATTTTTTACACTCTTTACAAGATTTAATTCCTTCAACTTCTTAATGTGGTATTGAATTGTACCAGAATAAACATCTAGTATTTCCCCTATTTTTGAAATAGCTATTTCCTCGTCTTTAAAGATTTCTTCAATAATTTTTGGAATCATTGGATTTATAAAGATGATACGATATCTATCATAATCATCAGCAACATCTGCTAAAAAGTAATGTAATGATTTACCTATTTTTTTTGATCTAATTAATTTAAATCTTTCAAGGGTCATAATATGCTTTAAGAAGGGGGTTCTAGTAATATTTAATTGTTTTTCAATTCTGTCATCTCTAGCATGAATACCAGGGTTATCCTTTATGAATTCAAGGATATTAACTAATTTATCATTATTTAGAATTTCTAACTTTGTTCTTCGTTCATTTGTTACAATCCAATTTTTTTCTTCTAAACTTCGTATCGATAAAAATATTTCTTCTTTACTATATCCTTTTTTATACGCAAGTTTTGCAATACATTTTGCGTATAGTTTTTCTATTATAGGAAATTTTTGCAATTCTGCTTCATTCTCAATATCAACATCAAATTCTGCATCATAACGCTTCAATTTTAAAATTTCTTCAGCAATACTTAAAACATCTTTTTCAATTTCTGTTAATTCATCAATATCAGGAGCAATCTCAACTTCTTCTTGCTTGGTTGTCTCTTTTTCTCCTAAAGGAGTAAAATCCATACGCCTAAAATGACTTTCCTCTAACTCCGTTTCTCTTTCTCTTTCTTCTAACTCTCTTCTTTTTTCCAGCGACATTTTATTTCTACTGACCCTTAATTAAATTTAGGCGTTTTTTTCTAAAAATTGGATGAATGCTAAGCGTTCTTGAACATCCATATATTTTAATTGCTCAACAATTTTATCATAATGTTGAGGTTTTACATTCGGAAGTTTTTTTATCCTTTCAATTAACTTTCGAGGGATTTCCTTATACATTTCACTGATCGCATTAATATATTTAACTTGTTCTTGTTCAGTTAAAAATGCCAATTCCTTTAACAAGGTTTCTTTTTCTTTTTTAGGTAATTTAAGTTTTAAAATCTTATTTCTTAGATCTTTAGAAAGAACATTAAAAATTTTAGTAAAATATTCTCTAACTAATTTTTTATCTTTTTCATTTTTAACAGGTAATAATGATTCATGGAGTTTTAGCTTTTCATCTCCACCCCCTCTCTCAATTTCAGGTTTTTGTATGGAATGAGCAACTAATGGAGTTTTCTCTTCAGGCTTGCTCTCTTCTTTTTCTTTAACTATTATCTCTTTCTCTTCTCTGATAATTAATTCTTCTGAAGGTGGAATAATCGGTTCCTTCTGTTTAATCTCTAAAGATATTTCTTCTTTTTGTAAATATTCTGGCTTTTTCGGAGGTATTGGTTGTAAAGAAGTATCTTCTTGTTCGATATTAACTACAGGTGCTTTAATAATATCAATCGGTTTTCCAGCAAAAAGAAAAAAGATAAGAATTCCTTTAAGAAGAATAAAGATTCCTATGCTAAAAAAAGCTGTACAAACAGCTCCGAGTATGAAAACCCATAAAGAATCACCAAATGTGAATACTTGCTTTTCCTGTAATTTCGCCCTCTTTTTTAAATCTACTAATAAAAGGATAATAGGAAATAAGCAAAAGATCACAATTATCCCTGAAACTATTGAGATTTTTAACCATTCTTCAAGAGACCAGATGAAATTTTGGATAAATGCTATTCCTTGGGTAATATAATAAAGATCAATATTTCCGCTAAAAATACCAAATAAAGTTAAAGTTATTATTACAAATCCCGCTTTTGCAGAAAAGTTGTTTAGAGAGTTTTTTAATTTAAGACCAAAATTATACAATTTATGTTCTTTTCTTTCAGGATTTGACGCTACATAGATAAGTACCAAAATACCTTTTATTAAAAGAATTACCCCTGTCCCAAATATAATACAACCTAATATTCCATAACAGAAAGCATCTAAAGCAATCTCATCGTATTTTTCTTGTTTAATCTTTGGTGAGATATAATTAAAATCATATATAATGATTAATATTCCACTGAAACTAATGAATAAACGGCTAAAGATATCGTTTAATCCGTCAATAGGTATAAAAAGAAACATTATTATTAATCCTAAAACAATTCCAGAGAATATTATTAATGGTATGCTAGAAATCTTATCTAAGGTTTTAATAGCTTTACTTAAATTTGATTTATGTGCTTGAGCCATTCCATGTCTATAATATGGAGATTTTGGTTTTTTAGGATATTTATCAGTTTCCTTAAATTCCACACCAGTTAAAGAAAATGGAGTTCCACACATTTCACAGTAAACTTGAACTCTACTTTCTATGAGTTCAGAAAGTTCTTCTGGGAAAACGAAACCACATTCTCGGCAAACATGTATGATCGGTTTTACCATTTATATCTCACTTGTATATATTTATTATTTTAAAAAAGTTTTTTCTAAGGTTTAGTCTTAATACTAAAAAGTTGAAATTCAATTAAAAAAAAAGTGGAGTCCAATTTTTAAAGTAGTCAATCTAGATCATTTTAATATAATTCTTTTCCAATTTAGGTTTAACATAGTATTATGAAGAAAGTGGTCATCATCAACAATATTGTATTCTAAGTTAACAAACAATTCTTTAGCACGTTTGAGAGAGGCGTTTAATAGAACAACTTGATCTCGACTACCATGATAAACTAATACTTGAACATCGATTGGATGAAACTTTTTAGGATCAAGTTCCGAATGCGCTAAATAAGGGGCTAATAAGATTAGTTTCTCAACTTTAGCAGGATATTGAAGAGCAAATAAGGTTGCCATTAATCCTCCAAAACTAGATCCGATTAGAATCCAATGATCTTTTTCAGTTAATATTGTTATTAATTGTTGCATTCTTTGTTTAAGAAGAATTGCGATTGATATTCGGGGACTATATTCTTGGAAATCAGGAGTCAAGATATGAGGTATTTTTTCTTTCAAAAACCGCCCTTTAAAGCCCTTCCCTGAACTTTCGAGCCCATGGATAAAAATAATATTTTGCATCGTCATAATTCCTTATATTAGCTTAATCAACATAAAGTTCCTTATCCTCTTTTGGTAATAATTGATCAGTTCTCTCTCTTAGCCTCTTTGCTTCTTTTTTATGACCAAAATAAATTAATAGAAAAAGAGTACCAAAATATAAGACCATTATAGCTAATGTAATGAAATAATATTTAGTTGTAAAAGTAAGAAAATGAAGTGCAACTCCTATTATAAATCCCGTAAATAGTCTAGATTTTGTTGTACTTTTTCTTAATAATAATCGTTGAGTCCCCCAATCTATCAATCCAGGAATTGGAAATATTATTATTACTAATAAAGCAATTTCGGCACTCAACACCGTTTCAAATATGATTTCATATACATTGGTAAAGAACATTGCTAACAAGCCTCCAATTATTACACCGGAGCACCTCGAGCATAAATAAATTTTAGTCCTTCCAAACTGAAAATAAAAAGTATGATCACTTGCAGAAACGGGATGATGAGTTAAAAGTAAATAGTACAAATGGCGTTCTTCTGATGCTAAAAGTCTATCATATATAATAAGTAATATTGGAACTATGAAAATAGAAGATATAAGTGATTCAATCAAAAATTTAAATCCAAAACTAATTATAATATTCTCAAAATCTGTAATTAATGGGTTAGATATAATATGAAAAAGTGTTATTAAGAAAATCGTAAAGAAAGATGAGATAATTAATACCAAAAAAGTATAATATACTTTCATCCCTTCATGATATTTTAAAGGTCGATATTTATAATAACCACTTATAAAACCATAGAGGGCAATAACAACACACCAATCTATGTAAATTACTCTATAAAAAGCAATTTGATAAAGTAGTTCCCCAATAAAGCCTGAAATAAAGCTTGGAATTGGACCTGCTAATATTGCTAAAAAAGTGAATAGAAATAGAGTACCTCCAAATATTATGGAAAAATCACCATTCACAATATAGGCAGTAGAAATTGAGCCTACTGCTTCAGACATATAGAAGTAAGACATTATAATGAAGATAACTACTAAAATGTTAATGAAAATAGTTCTTAGAGTCTTCTTCTTCTCTCTATTTGTTTTACTCTTCAATTTAATCTTTATTGCTCTTGATTAAAAAACTCTATTAATATTTTTCTAAAAAAAAATTAATTAAAAATATCATCTAGATCTTCAATTAATTTCTTTTTTGTTTTCTCAAAGCCTTTTCTTAGCACCGTTAAAATGATATTTTTTCCTGTGGGAACATTTAATATTGTATCATCTTGTTCAACAATTGCTATACCCTCTTCATTATAGTCTAATTGACGCATTAATGCTTGAAATGCTTTCTCTTTTGTTTTGAAGGTTGCTCTTGACAATTCACTATAATCCTTAACCTCTTCTTTTACTGATAAGAATAATATGCTCTCTTCTACTTGTGTAATAAAGCATTTCTTGGTAATTTCCCGCAAATTATGATAATTTTTATGATTTTTTTTACATTGCCGGTCTGTTTGATCATTTTCAAGATATATCGGAAAATTACTATTTATTGCTTTCTCAAAACTTTCTTTTGTAATCTCTCCATTTTGTAGTAATTTCTTTGCGGTGGTTAGAGTAACTCTTATTTGTTCTAGTGTCCCAACTTTCGCATCTTTGTCACTCCAATATTTATAAAATGATTTTACGATAGGTTTTAGTACAAAATTTAAAACTCCCGCATCTAGTTCAGATTCAATTAATGATTTTCCGAAGTTAAGGGAAATCTCCATCTGTTCAATCATCCTCTGCTCCAAGATTTTATAATTTTTCTCTATATAATCCATTAATATATCTCCGATTTGCTGCTAAGGAATCTTTCTTCTATTCTAAAGTTAATTAAAAATATTTAACATGGTTAAAATCTAAAATATTTCATGAAATTAATAGTTTAATTATTTTTCTTTATATGTATCGTTAAGAGCGGCGATAAACTCTTTTTTAGTTTGCTCAAAACCTTTTCTCAAAGCTTTTACAATTATCTTTCTTCCAACTGAGAGATTAAGAATGGTTGGGTCCTCTTCTATTATTTTTATACCTTTCTCAGTAAAATCTAATTGTCGAACGAGGTTATCATGAGCTTCTTGTTTATCTCTAAACGCTACCTTGCATAATTCACCATAATCTTTTACATCTTCTTTAATATTTAAAAGTATCTTCAATTCTTTCAGATAATTAATAAAGGTTTCTTTAGCTACCATCTTTAATCTTTCATAATTCTCATGTTTTTTACTACACTGAAGTGAAGTTTGATCTGATTTAAGATATTTAGGAAAATTCTCCTCAATTATCCGATTAAGATTATTCTCAGTACTTCCATTCAATAAGATTTGTTTTCCAGAATCTAAGGTTATTTTCATTTGTTTCAATGTGTTTGCTCTTGTATCTCGTGCCCAGTATTCATAAAATGTTTTAACCAGTGGTTTAACTAGGAAATTTAATATTCCCATATCTAACTCAGTATCAATAAGTCTTTTTCCTAATGCTAAGGAAGCTTCTGTTTGTTGAATCATTCTCTCTTGGAGAATTTTATAATTCCTATCTAAATACTCCAATGCACAGTCTCCTATTGAAAGAATTTTAATCAAAAAATCTCTTATTTAATTAATACTTTACCAAAATAAAGGAAGAAATTAATTTAAATAATTTATATTAATAATTATAGTTTTAATCATTTTAATTAAATTAAAAAATTTTTAATAGAATAATAGCTTTTTGGTAAACCGATGCGCTATATTTTTAAAGTTCTAATATTAGGATTAGATATAGATACGGTTTCTTTTTATTGTACATCAGCATTTCAAGAAGGTGGAGATGATAAAAACTCATACCTTGAATGGTATAAAGAAGTTATAGCCATCGAAGACATTTGTGATTTAGAAATAGACGCTATTGTTGATGTTATTCATGCTGATTATGATGAGATCTTACCAACAGTTGATGGAATAATTTATTTTTTAAATCCTTTGAAAAAGGAAGAAATCGAGTTTTTTGAAATGATAATGCCTATAATTGATTCTGTAAAAAGAAATATACCTACTCTACTTCTCTATGATGATCTCCAGGGATTTTTGCCTCTCTCAGTAAATGAATTATTAGAAAAATTGTGGATAAATTATCCACATTTGGAAGCCTTCGTAAATCTCTCCCCAAATAACTTTCATCAAGCCTTACAATGTTTATGTTTAGCAATGATTTCTGGAGATACTCCTTTAAATATCGAAAATGCTTGGATGAGATTTCCAATATATATCCAACTGGCAAATATCTATTTTAAACAAAAGCAGTATTATTATGCAGCTCAAGCAATTAGGAAAGCTGCGATAATCGCAGACGTTTTTAACAATCAAGAGTATTATATAATAAGTGAACAAGCCGCACTCCTTTTTTCAAAAGTAAATCTATATCTAGAAGCCTCTAAAATTTTAAAAAATATAGACAAAAAAAAATCAGAAAATTTTAAAAAATTACATGCTGATGCAATGGTTACAGAAGGACATAGGTTGTTCAATAGGAAAAAATATAACGAAGCAGCTCAGCAATATTTAGCAGCAGCTCAATTTTCTGCTATTGAATTAAAAGATAAACATATAAGAAACGAAGCTTTTAGATTATCGGTTAACTCTTGGGTTTCTGCTTGTAAGGTTGAAAGCGCATTCAATGTTCTTAAAAGCTTACCTCATGAAGGAATGCTATTAATCCTAAAAGAAATTGCAGGAAAAATTATTGCTGCTTCAGATTATTTAGTAGACATTAAAGATTATTTTAGGGCAAAAGATCAATTATATAGGGCAATTTCATTCTATCAACGAGAAGGACTCTTTGAAATATTAGAAAAATTTACTCCAAAATTAGAAAAGGTCTTAGAAAAGATCTTAGACATTCAAATTGATAACAAAGAAAAATATGCTGCTAAACAGACTTTTGATGAAATTGAAAATTTATGGGATGCGTATGGAGTAAAAAGAACTGATTTAGATAAGTCATTAGAAATGTTAGTTAAGCTTTTCTTAGAAAGTTATAATTTTGGAATGGCCTCAATACTAACTAATAAATTAGGTTCCTTATCATTAAAAAAGAAATTAACTAAATTAAGCTTAAAAGCAGAAGAAGATAATAAAGAATTAAAAAAGAAAAAAATAGAGGAAAATATTCAAAAAGGAGTAAGACTTTTAGATGAATTCATTCATGCTGAGCAAATAATCATTGAAGAAATTAATACTAAGATAATTAAAGAAGCTAATATTCTCATTGAACATAACGATTATCTAAAGGCTGCAGCTCGTATTAACACTCAGGCTGACTTTCTAAAGCGAATAGGTAAAGAAGGTGATCACACACAAATATTGGAAAAGGCTTTAGACATATTATTAGTAGGTAAAATCTTTGAAGAATTTTTCCCTATTTATTACCAATTACCATTATTATCTAAAAAAGCCTATTTAGAACACAAATTTCCTGTTTTTATAAAGAAATTAGACGAGGTTCGGAAGGATCAAGATTTTAACAGAAATGAAAAAGATTTCACAAATGCAATTACAATATATCGAGATCAAATGCTTTATGAGCATTCAAA
>Ga0209427_10002979_pt1 | contig 19888 bp, 13 predicted proteins | sample DeeMarSWOR136_30_FD_187465 | JGI IMG/M metagenome (GOLD analysis project Ga0209427, IMG submission 187465) | Marine sediment microbial communities from White Oak River estuary, North Carolina - WOR-1-36_30 (SPAdes) (version 2) | ecosystem: Environmental > Aquatic > Marine > Intertidal zone >...
GGTACGGATACGCCGGGCCTCAGCATGCCGGCTGCACAAACGGCGGACGGGAGGCCTGCACGGGAGAGTGCTGGAACGTGAGCGGCCCCTGCGGAGACGATTTCACACTGCAGAGTTGCGATACGCTGTACACGATGGCGGAGATAATCGACGCGATCTACCACCATGGGCCGGTCCTTGGAGGCGGGCTCGTCTGCAACCCCTGCTGGTCGTGGAGCGGCTGCGTCTGTGACCCAGTATGCACCTGCCAGATCGGTGGCGGCCACGCCTACATGCTCTATGGGTATGACAATGACTACAATCCGCCCATTTTCTATTTCCAGAACAGCTGGGGAACCGGCTGGGGGCAGTCTGGGCGCGGCATCCACAGCCAGGCGGCGTACGAGCAGCTGACCTATACAGGCCAGAATTTCTACTTCACGGGCGGCAAGGATATAAGGATCGAGCTCTCGCCGCACGGCACGGTCGTGGCCCGGGGTGATACGCTCGCTCTCACCGCGACGCTCGAGAACTACACGGAGCAGACGCAGAGCTTCTCCGCCTGGACCGACGCCTATCTGCCGAACGGGAATCCGTACCCCGGGAACCCTGTTGCCGGACCTGTAAGTGTCACGCTGCAGCCGTACCAGCAGATCTCAAAGGTCGTCAGGCACTTCGTCCCCCAGGCCGCACCCCTCGGGTTCTACCGTTATGTGGGTAACGTTGGCATCTACCCGATGCAGGTCGACGACGACGATGAGTTCATATTCATCGTCTCACCATAGTAGACCCGCCTCCAACAACTGGAGCCGCCACAGCGCCGCCTGTGGCGGCTCTTTTTCGACAGAGACATTGGTATCGACAGGGACGTTGGTAGGTTCAGAAGGTTACGACGGGGACGTTGGTAGATTCAGAAGGTTATCATAGGCGGATGTTGTCGCACAGCGATGCTGGTGGGTTCGGAAGGTGGTACCTGGACCGGGTCCACAGCTCGGGACCGGATGTAAGAGATATTGGCGTGGTATCTAAGCTGAGTGTTGTTGGGGGCCGTGGCTCAGCCCCAGTTGTGAGTGACGTTGTGGGTCTGCAGGGTATATGTGTCGGTCACGTCAGCAGTCTGGTCACAGAGAAAACTCTCTTCTGTGGTAAGGAACAGGCCGTATGTGTTCCATTGAGGATCGGAGGGACACCGCTACGCTCAATTGCCATGGTGTTACGTTCTTGACGAGAGGGGCTATTGTATGGTAGGATTCATATCAGTGTGGGGGAAAGCTCGCGCCCTCCGGTGGCGGGCTCGCGGGAGAAGATATCGCTAAGGGGGAGATGAGCATGAATCGAATCGATTCGATCCGAGAGATCGTCCTTGTGACGATGGTAACCGGCTGCGTGGCGATCGTGCCGACGGTTGTGCACGCGCAGTATGTGTGGGGTCCGACAACCCTTCTCAATGATCCCTTCACATTGCCAACTTCGTTCGGGACTGTGGTGGCCGATCCACTCGATCCCAATACGGTGTGGGCTGCCACATCTCACTTGCCAGATCCACTCGGACCGCCCGAGCCGGCGAGCGGGATCTTCAAGAGTACAGACGGTGGCGAGACCTGGACGCAGATGAACGACGGGAATCTGACTCCGGATATGAATGTGCTCGATATCGCGATCGATCCCTCTGATCAGAACATCGTCTATGCCGCCAGTAACGTCCATGGTGTCTTCAAGACAACGGACGGCGGAGAGAGCTGGACGGCCAAAAACGATGGCATTCTGTACAAGGGGCTCTCTTTTCCGGAGCCGCAATGGGGGGCGAACGCAATCGCCATCGACCCGTCGGATCCGAACATCGTCTACGTAGCTGTCAGCAACGTGAACCAGATCGATATCGAGGCCGGAGCAGGAGACCATCCCGGCTTCTTCAAGAGCACTGATGGGGGAGAGAGTTGGAGCGAACGCAACAATGGGCTACCGCCCCGGTACGATCCATTCGAGCTGTTCGATCTCACGAGCCACACCGTCTCGGTGAGTGATATCCTGGTCCTCCCTCAGATGCCTAACGTCGTCGTCATCGGCGTCCTCGACATCGAGGCGAACGCAGAGCTTCTATTCGGCCTTACGGCCCACTGTAAGGGGCGCATCTTCTATTCGCCGAATCGGGCAGAGGGTAATTGGATCGAGCGGAGCGTGGGCCTTCCCTCGATCAGCCAGGCCCAGGGGAGCGGCGGGGTGACCCGGGTCTGCGGCTCCATTATGCTCCTCAGTGCAGCAGAGACCGGTCCGCCGGCGGTATACGCCTCGCACACTGGGCTCGGTATGCTCATCACGCTCAACGACGCGTTTCTGAAATCGAAATCGAAGGGTGTGTATAAGTGGGGCGGCGGGACTTGGACCCGGAAGAGCAACGGGTTGCCCGTCGTGACCGATGAGTACAACGATGAGGCGACGAATTCGTGTGCCGTGGCGGTGGCCCCCGTCAATCCCTCGATACTCCTCGTGGGGATAAGTGCGAGCGATGCAGGTGATCCGTTGTCGGATCGCAGCAAGGTCTACGCCAGCCGGAATGGCGGAGACAACTGGACCAAGAATTGGGATCAGGGGATGTCGGTTTCGCCTCACGGCTATACTGAGGCTAACGTACTCTTCCTCGATATCAACGCGGCACAAACAAAGGCGTTCGCCAGCGTGACCTGGAACAACGTCGAGGGGACGGCCGGAATAGAGGACAACGGCATCTGGCGACTGCCCCCGCTTCGCTTCTAGCTCATCGGCATCTGTGAAGGCCTCTGTGGGTCTGATGGTGCGGGCGAGGCGCCTCTGCGAATAACGTACATGGGCTTCCCGGGTGGGGCGAAATATCACTCGCCAGAGGTTGCATAAGTCCGGTTCGAGCAATATCTTTGAGATTGTGGACGGCGGGGAGGAGGAGGGAGACGTCAGCACTGCCCGGTGCTGTCGGATCTGACCGGGCGAACCGGAATCGGGCGGAACTGACACCATGTACATCCTGGGGATATCCGCATTCTATCACGATAGCGCCGCCTGTCTCGTCAAGGATGGCGAAATCATCGCGGCGGCTCAGGAAGAACGTTTCACCCGAAAGAAGCACGACTACGGATTCCCCGAGCACGCCATCCGCTACTGCCTCGCTGAGGCGGGCATCTCAGGTAAGGACCTCGATTACGTAACCTTCTACGAGAAGCCTCTCATCAAGTTCGAGAGAATTCTCGAAACCTACCTCTCATACGCTCCCCAGGGAATAGTCTCCTTCCTCAAGGCGATGCCGCTGTGGCTCAAGCAAAAACTCTGGATGAAGGAATTCATCAAGGATCGGGTGGGTTTTGATGGAGTCATCATCTTCCCGGAGCATCACCAATCCCACGCAGCCTCGGCCTTTTACCCTTCTCCCTTCAGGTCCGCAGCCTTCCTCACGATCGATGCCGTGGGCGAGTGGACCACCTCGAGCTACGGAGTCGCAAAAGACAACCGGATAGAAATGGTCGCCGAGATGAAATTCCCCCATTCGCTCGGTATGCTCTACTCCGCGTTCACGTACTATCTCGGATTCCGTGTCAACTCAGGCGAGTACAAGGTAATGGGTCTCGCCCCCTATGGGGAGCCGAAGTACACAGACCTGATTCTCTCCGAGCTCGTCGACCTCAAGGAGGACGGGTCGTTCCGCCTCAATATGAAGTACTTCAATTATTGCACCGGCCTCACGATGACGAGTGCGAAGTTCGAACGGCTGTTCGGGGGACCCCGGAGGTTGCCGGAGACACAGATAACGCAGCGACACATGGACGCCGCGCGGTCCATCCAGGAGGTGACCGAGGAGATAATGCTCCGGATGAGCCGCCACGTGCACGCCGAGACAGGTGAGAGGAACCTCTGTCTCGCAGGAGGCGTCGCGCTCAATTGTGTCGGCAACGGGCGCATTCTTCGTGAAGCCCCGTTCGAGCATATCTGGATCCAGCCTGCGGCAGGTGATGCGGGCGGCGCCCTGGGTGCAGCCCTCTTCGTCTGGTATCAGTATCTGGGCAACGAACGAGCAGTCGATGGCGTGCGGGACTTTCAGAAAGGCTCGTACCTGGGACCCGAGTTCAGAAATGGCGAGATAGCGGAGTTCCTTGAGAGTCGGAACATACCGTATTCGTTGCTTTCCGACGAGGAAGTAGTGGCGCGGACTGCAGAGCTCATCGCCAGCGAAAAGGTAGTTGGCTGGTTCCAGGGTCGCATGGAATTCGGCCCCCGGGCTCTCGGCAATAGGAGCATCCTCGGCGACGCACGGTCGCCCGAGATGCAGGAGACGATGAATCGTCGGATCAAGTTCCGGGAGAGCTTCCGGCCGTTCGCTCCATCGGTGCTGCGGGAGCACGTATCGGAGTACTTCGAGCTTGACCGGGAAAGCCCATATATGCTCTTGGTGAGCCGCGTTCGCAGTGACAGGTGCCGGGATATGACACGGGAAGAAGAGAAGCTTTTCGGCGTCGAGAGGCTGAAGGTCGTGCGTTCGCAGATACCGGCGGTAACGCATGTGGACTATTCCGCAAGGATACAGACGGTGGACAAGAACGACAATCCACTCTATCACCGGCTCATCGAGACGTTCCGCACACGATGCGGCTGTCCAGTAGTGATCAACACCTCATTCAACGTGAGAGGAGAGCCCATCGTCTGCACGCCTCACGATGCCTACCTGTGCTTCATGAGGACGAACATGGATTATCTGATTATGGGCAACTATCTTCTCGATAAGAAAGAGCAGCCTCCACTGGAGGAAGACGCTGACTGGCGCCGCCAGTTCCAACCGGATTGAAAGAGGGAGGTCTCTCTAGTGAATCAGCGCGGGACAGCCAGCACTGGAGAGCTTCGCAGGTTCGGGATCGGGCTTGGGGTCGGGTTCGCTCTGCTCGGCACGATTCTGACGTTGCGGGGCTGGGGGTACTCTCCCTACCTGTTCGGGATTTCCGGTCTCCTGCTGCTCCTGGGGATCTTTCTGCCGCTGGCACTGGCCCGCCTGTACCCCTTGTGGATGGCAGGCGCTAGAGCGATCGGCTGGCTGACGACAACGATCGTGTTGTGTCTCGTCTTCTATCTTGTCTTCACCCCCGTTGCGCTGTTACTGAGACTCATCGGCAGGGACTACCTGGCAAGGCGCTGGGACCGCGACGCTACCTCGTATTGGCAGCCAAGGGAGAGAACAGAACAGACGACTCAGAGCTATGAGCGACAGTTCTGAGGATCGGCCCCTTCCCTGATCGATCGGGCCGACCTGCCCCTGGAGCCTGCCCTTCGAACCCACCCATTTCCAGATCCCCTTCCTCTTGAGCTCGCCGCCCCGATGTGGAGAAGAGGCGACGCCGTCCCGCCGAAGAGGGATATACAGGTACATCGTCCCGCCGAAGTCGCTTGACCGTCTCTCCGGCAGGCGATTATAATGGAGATACAACGGTTGGATCGCGCCATATCCTCCGGCCGGCAGAGGCCCGGACCCGGCAGGGGGAGGTGGCCCCCAGTGCGACGGTGCGTTGAACGGTATCGTCGTTATCGCTTGCTCTGGCTTTCTCACACTTGGATGCTCGATGTCTGAGGCTACGCCGTTCTCGTCGTTCGTCGATCTATGCGAGAAGCTGACCGGGACGACTAAGCGCAATGAAAAGATAACGTTAGTAAGCCAGTTCCTGCGCGGACTCACACCCTCCGAACTGGGACCTGCAGCACGTTTTATCATCGGCAGACCCCTTGCCGGCCTTGATGACGATACGCTCGACGTGAATTGGCAGACTCTTTCGAGGATCGAGGCCTCCGGGACGAGGGAGGCAGGGCAGGGAGTGCCTCCGCTCTTTATATCCGACGTCTCGGAGAGGTTCTCAGCTATTGCCTCCTGTCGAGGCAAGGGATCGCAGAGAGAGCGCGAGGAGCTGCTCCGCGGGCTGTTCGCCCGTGCGACGGAAGCAGAGGCGCGATGGCTGAGGCACATCATCTTCGGGGAGATGCAGCACGGAGTTGGGGAGGGGGTTATGGTGGCGGCGATTGCCCGTGCGGCAGATGTGAAGCTGGCGCTCGCCAAACGCGCGATGATGTTTGTCGGGGATGTTGGGGAATTGGCCCGCATCGGCGTGATTGAGGGGCGCTCGGCTCTGGAGGGGATCGGTCTCTCCGTGGGGCATCCGATTCAACCGATGCTGGCGCAGATAGCCGAAAATGTGGGCACGGCCACGGAGGAACATGGCGGTGCTACAGCTCTCGAATACAAGTTCGACGGTGCGCGGGTTCAGATCCATGTGCATGCGGGCGGCACGCGGATATTCAGCCGGAGACTGAGCGATGTGACGGAAAGCCTGCCTGACGTCGTTGCGGCGATCGCGAAGGATGTTGCTGGGCGTGAGGCGGTTCTGGAGGGAGAGGTGGTGGCCCAGAGCGTCGACGGCAGGCCGCTGCCGTTCCAGGAACTTATGAGACGCTTCCGTCGCGTCCATGACATCGAATCGATGGTGAATGAGGTGCCCGTCCGGCTCTATCTCTTCGATCTTCTCTTCCTTGATGGGGAACCGTTCATCGACCGACCGTACGCTGAAAGGTGGGATCAGCTTGCACAGCTCATGAGCGAGAACCTCCTTGCTGACCGACTCGTGACCGGCGACAAAGGAGAAGGGGAAGCCTTTCTGCAGGCTGCGATGGATGCCGGTCATGAGGGTCTGATGGCCAAGGCCCTGGACAGTCCGTATACCCCTGGCGCACGGGGCAAGAAATGGCTTAAGATCAAGCCCGCCGAGCATTTGGATCTCGTCATCATCGCAGCCGACTGGGGGTACGGTCGGCGGACAGGATGGCTGTCGAACTATCACCTTGCGGCCCGATCGGAGGGTAGCGACGAGTTCTGTATGATCGGCAAGACATTCAAGGGACTGACAGACGATGAGTTTCGGGAGATGACCAAGCGCCTGTTGGAGCTCAAGGTGAGAGAAAAGCGTGGGACGGTCTTCGTGCGCCCGACGATCGTGGTAGAAGTCGCCTATAATGAGATCCAGCGGAGCCCGCGATACGCCTCAGGCTTTGCCCTTCGGTTCGCCCGCATCAAGGCGATACGTTATGACAAGAGTCCACACCAGGCAGACACCATCGAGAGGGTGCACAATCTATTTCAGCGGCAATTTGAGCGGAAGGGCCGATCGTGAGTCGCCTGCACTCACCCAGCTCGCAATCGAGGCAGCGGGGCGGCCTTTCAGAATCGACGAGTCAGAACGTCTTCCCAGAAAGGAGCAATGAATGCATCATTCGTTGTGGGTGGCGGCTGTCGTCAGCCTTCTCTTCGGGGTCCTCGGGATCGCCAGGCCAGGGGCGCAGCTGAGGCTGTGTAGCTGGCAGAGAACGAGAAGTCGTATCCAGGCCCGCGGCGTCGTCTTGCTGATCGTAGGTCTATTTCTCATCGTTGCCTCTCACTACACCACCCTGGGGCCCTTTGTGATGGTTATCGGGTTCCTGCTCACGCTCACCGGGATTGTCGATCTTATGGCGCCTTCGGTGGAAGAACGCCTGATCGACCTGTGGCTCAAGGCGCCGGACATCCTCGTCAGACTCTGGGGCGTGGTGCTGGTGGTGATCGGGATTGTGTTCGTCGTAGCCGCCCTCGCTCCCGGGAGGTGGCCTGCGCGGCCGTGATTGAACGGGAGATGGGGGATTGGTTGTTGACAACTGTGTGATGACCACGTAGGATTGTCGTGCCGATGAGTTACGCAGGCACTGACTAAGGCAGCGTTTTCGGCAAAAGTCGAGTACGAGGACCGGTGAGGGTGGCACGTGCCTTGCCGCAGGGTGCCACTCTTTTCAGTCAATTGACAGAGGGATGAGATGACGAAGGGGACGGCGAAGCCGGCGGCGCGGGCGAAGCGGGGCGGGAACCGGACGGGTTCGAGGATCGACAAGGCGAGGAAGGGGCCGGCGATAATCACCATAGATCGGGTTCGCTGCAAGGGTTGTGGTATCTGTGTCGAGTTCTGTCCGCAGGACGTGTTGCAAATGGCCGGCCAGTATCCTGAGGTCGTTGCTGCCGAATGTTGCACACAGTGTCAATTGTGTGATTTCTTATGTCCTGACTTCGCTATCATCGTCAGGGAGGGAAAGTGAGGCGTCTCGCGTCTCGGCGAACCGATATGACCGATCGAGAAAAAAAAACCGGCGCTCCGAGGATGATGCAGGGCAATGAGGCCTGCGTGGAGGGCGCGCTTGCCGCGGGAGTGAGGTTCTTTGCCGGATATCCGATTACTCCGTCTTCGGAGATAATGGAGCTGATGGCGGAACGGCTGCCGCGGCTCGGCGGAGCCTTCATTCAGATGGAAGACGAGATCGCCGCGATGGGAGCCGTCATCGGAGCCTCACTCGTCGGACGGAAGGCTATGACTGCCACCAGTGGCCCCGGTTTCTCTCTGAAGCAGGAGAACCTGGGGTACGCATCGATGACGGAGATACCATGTGTTGTGGTCAACGTGCAGCGCGGTGGTCCGAGCACTGGGCTGCCGACGATGCCGTCGCAGGGAGACGTGATGCAGGCTCGGTGGGGTACCCACGGCGATCACCCGATCGTGGTCATTGTCCCCTCGAGTGTCCGCGAGACCTTCGATCTGACAGTGCGGTCCGTCAATCTGTCTGAACGGCTGCGCGTACCGGTAGTGCTTCTCCTCGACGAGATCGTAGGTCATGTGAGTGAGAAGGTACTGCTCCCCGACTCCAAGGCTTTAGAAATCCTCGAACGGCCACGGCCAAACGTACCTCCCGACGAGTTCATTCCCTATCCACATACTGAGTCTGACATCCCTCCGATGGCTGATTTTGGCTCGGGGTACAGGTATCATGTGACAGGTCTCTGTCGCGACGAGACCGGTTTTCCTACGATGGACAGAGTGGAGATAGATCGGGTGCTGCGCAGAATCAATCGGAAGATCGAGCGCTATCGGGCCGAGATTATTGAAATCGAAGAACTGGAGATGGCCGGCGCAAGGGTGGCCGTCTTTGCATATGGCTCGACCGCGCGTTCAGCGCGACAAGCAGTCTTGATGGCAAGAAAGGGTGGGATGCCTGTGGGGCTGTTGCGCCCGAGGGTGCTCTGGCCCTTTCCCGATAAGGAAGTGCGGGCATTCGCTGAGCGGGTGGATGCGATCATCGTGGCGGAGATGAATCTGGGTCAGATGGTGCGAGAGGTGGAACGCGCTGCGTGTGAGAATGTCGAGATCATCAGCATGACCCGGGTAGACGGTGAACCGTTCAGGCCGCATGAGATACTCGATCAGATCAGCGAGGTGTTGTAGATGGTCGATTACGAGAAATACCTACGGAGAGATAAGTTCCCTCATATCTGGTGTGATGGGTGCGGCAATGGCATAGTCCTCAAGGCAATGCTCCGGGCCATCGATCGGATCGGTCTATCGAACGATGAGGTGGCGATGGTCTCCGGCATCGGGTGTTCGGGGCGGACTCCTGGCTATGTCGATTTCAACACGCTTCATACGACGCACGGGCGGGCGCTGGCGTTTGCGACGGGCGTGAAACTTGGAAAACCAGAGATGACTGTCATCGTCGTCTCGGGAGATGGCGATGCAACCGCCATCGGCGGGAACCACTTCATACATGCCGCGCGCCGAAACATAGACATGACTGCGGTAATCTACAACAACTTCATATATGGCATGACAGGTGGGCAGGCGTCGCCGACTACTCCGATGAAGGCGATGGCCAGCACAACACCATACGGAAATATCGAGCCGCCTTTCGACATCAGCGGGCTCGCCATCGCCGCGGGAGCCTCCTTTGTTGCCAGAGGTACGACCTATTATGCGGTGCAGCTCGACAGATTGATCGAGGCGGCGATACGGAAACCCGGTTTTGCCGTCGTCGAAGTGCTCGCCTGTTGTCCCACTGCGTTCGGCAGGAGAAATCGTCTGGGAACATCGATCGACATGCTCCAGTGGCAGCGAGAGCACTCCGTGAGAATAGAGCGGGCAGCGCAGATGACAGAAACAGAACTGGAGGACAAGGTGATCACAGGTGTTCTAGTGGATGTTGATCGGCCGGAGTATACACGAGAGTACGCAAAGATCGTAGTACGAGCTCAAGCTGAGAGGTGAGGAGATGAGTTTCAGGTTCGAGATCCGTCTGAGCGGTTCCGGGGGGCAGGGTCTCATACTGGCGGGGAAGGTGCTGGCCGAGGCGGCGGCGATCTACGACGGCAAGAACGCAACTCAAAGCCAGTCCTATGGACCCGAGGCGAGAGGTGGTGCGAGTCGATCAGAGGTGATAATAAGCGATGAGGATATCGACTATCCGAAGGCGGAACAACTCGATCTCCTTCTCGCTCTCACACAGGAAGCCTGTGATAAGTATGTGGGCCATCTGAGGGAGAATGGGATTCTGCTTGTCGATGGTTCGCTGGTGCCGAATCCTCCAGCCGGCACGTTCAGAATCGTCGACATACCGTTTGCTGAAATCGCCGAGAAAGAGGTCGGACGTTCGCTTGTGGCCAACATAGTCGCCATCGGTGCGATCACAGAGCTGTCCCGAATCGTCTCAATCGAGGGCGTCGAGTCGGCAATCCTTGCCCGGGTGCCGAAGGGAACAGAGGAGCTCAACCTCAAAGCTTTCCATGCAGGGATAGAAGCCGCCAAGCGTGCTCAGGGTGGCTAGGGGCCGACGTGCCAGGAAGATCGAGGCGATGACGATGGGGACTGTGGATGTGACGATGGATGGTCAGCACCCGCGGTTGCCGATTCCTCCCTCCTGGTGTGTGTTCGTCGACCCGGAGCGCCGTCGCGATCTCATCTCGATACTCGCCGAGCTGTCTGGTCTCTGGGAAGGGATGGTCGAGCCTTTCATCATCGTAGGCGCTCTCTCGCTTGTGCTGAGGGAGCGTTTGCGTTTTACTGCACTGTGGGACATAGATCTGCTCTTTCCGTCAGAGGAGGCGGTCGAAACCTTCGCGGACCGGCGGCCTCCAGGCGGGGTGAGAGTCGTTGCATACGACGATCAACTAATGCGCGGAGCGGGGATCGCCAGCTTACATACCGCGTGGCGAATCTGTTCGAAGTGGATCAATGTCGATTACATCTATCGTCCTCCGTTTTACCGTCTTCACTATTCGACATTCGAGAAAGATGGGCCACTCATTCAGGAGGTCCGACTCGGGGAAGAGACATTTCAGATCCGGGTGCCTGTCGCCCATCCGTGGGATGTCTTTCTCGAGAAGATCATCTCGCCGAGGTTCAGCTCAGTGGTCGAGAGCGGCTATGGCATGCATCCGGACGTCCGGCACATACTTTTTCTGTTGCAAAGTGAAACGGAGCAGGAAGGATTCTGGTCGTATTTGGAACAGACTGCTCGTGTCTTCGGGTTGGTCGAAGGCGTTCGACAAGGGATGGAGCTGTTGCTCGCCAACCGCGACTATCTGGGGTATGGTGAGTTCGAGCTGCCTGCGGTGCTCGACGCCAAGATCGGGAGATTCGGCAGGTGAGTTTCGGCAGACGGAGCGGCTAGTCACCAGTGCGGGCGTATCGACAGGGTGACGGGGGAGCTACGGTGAGGGACCAGCTGGCGAAATTGAGAGAGCGAGCCGGTGAGCTCGGGAATCACCACAGAAAATTCCTCGGATTCGTAGAGAGCCACATTGAGGATCTGTATGCGAGGCTCGAGGGGAGAGGGAGAGTTGGGGCGGTCCATCTCTGGACCCGGGCGGACGATGTCGGTGCAGAGATGGATACGGTCCTGGAAGTCGCAGACGGCCTCGAGAGTCAGCTCTCGTGTCTGGGATGCTACTACTCACTTCAGTTTCTTCTCATGAACCTCACGGCGATCGATGTTCTCAAGATCCCCCTCGCTGAGGAGTACAGCAGAGCTGTGACATATCGCCCGTTCATGCTCCACGTGGGTGCTCAGTTTCGGAGGCTGACGGCGAGCTACATGGGGAGGCTACTATTGCTCTTCCTTGAGGGTGTGCAGGCCCCGGAATATGTGATCTGTGGAGTAGGGACGAGATCCGACCAGGATGATATCGATGTAGGGATCATAACCGAGGGAGAAGGAGACACAGCGGGGTTCAATCGGGCCGTCGGTCGGCTGGCAGCTGAGATGTTGCGGCGGGCGTGCAATCTCCACTTTCATCTCTCAGAACATGTCGGAGACGAACGGTATTCGGCATCTCTGGCGGAGTACGAGGCGCTGCTCGGCAAGGAGATATGCGACTTCGTGATCATATCGGAGATGCTTGGAGCGGCTCCAATGCTTGGGAGCAGGCCGCTGTTCGAGCGGTTCGTGGAGACGATCACGAGTCGTTACTTCCATCACCCGGACCGAGACAATCGGCACCACGAAGGATATCTGCGCGGCATCCTGGGTGAGATCAGGTCGCTGATCCGAGGTCCTCGGAGGGCGCGGGCGATCCATCCCAAGGATGATGGGCTGAGGATGATCAAGGGCCTGATCTCTGCAGAGAAGGTGATCCACGGAGTCAGGGAGGCGAATGCGTGGCAGATTCTCGACAGGCTCAAGGAGGTCGACTCCGCGAGAACCGCGATCTACCGGGAACTGGAGTCGTGCCTCGATTTCCTCGAGATATTCCGGTACCTCTATCAGATGCTCGTCGTCCAGGAGGAGGAGATACGGCTCGACGATCCCGACGCCCGGCAGGGGCTCGTCGACGTCGCCCGCTTGATGGGCTACGACTCGCTGGGGGTGATCTCGGCCAGCGATCGTCTATTGGTTCACTACTACGAATGCGTGGAGGGCGCCAGGTCATTGGTGGGTGGGTTGGTAGAGGACGTGCGTAAGCACCTCGCGTCAACGAGCGTCTTCGTCAGAATGATCGAGGACGCAAAGGATGAGGAGGCGAGAGGCGTACCGGGCAAGAACTTCGCAGTAGAGCTCATCCGGGAGACCAGGTTCTTCAGGGGCACCAGATACTGGGACGACTTCCTCGTCGCTCTCGAGGAGGACGGTGGCCTGCTGCTGAGGCGGTTCACCAAGGACATCGACCGCCAACCGAAGAGAAAGCGGGCAGCTCTCATAGAGATGTACGGGGAACTCTTGAACTGGGACTTCGTTTCCAATATGACTTTGGTGTCGATTCTGGCCAAATATCATCCAGAAGTGGTGAGCAGACAGCTTCTCTCTGATGTGAATAGTGCGTTCCTTCGCAACCTCTCTAGATTGGCCTGCAGGGGAGAGCCTCTCGTTAGATTCTTTCACTTCTACCCCGATGCGATGGACAGGTGGCTGAAGAGCCTCGGCCACGACCGCCAGGCGCAGCTTCTGGGGATGCTCGATTGGGACCTCTGCACCGAGGAGATGGCGAGGGCGTATTCGAATCTCAAGTATCTCATCCAGATTCGCTGCGGCAGCAGCAGGTACTTCGAGCGGTGCTTCGATCGGGTGTTTGAACAGCGTCCCGAGTACTTGAGGGGGCTGGACGATTGGGGAAAACTCGAGGATGTATCAAAGGGAGTGCTGGGCGAGATCGAGCAGGCGGAGACGCCGGATGAGCGTTTCGAGAAGTTGGGGCTGTTCTATGACCTGGAGTTCTTCAGGGTAGGGTTGATGACGCTCGCCGGTGTCCCGGTCATCGAGACGAACGGAGCATTCACCGAATTCTCGGATACATATCTGACAACTCTCTTCGACGTGAGCAGGCAAGAGGTGAACCGGACATGGGGTCGCAGCGTGGCCACTGACGATCAGCTGGCCATCTACGTGACCGGCGGGCATGGGCGGGAACGGGCATATGATGACGACTACGACTTGGTCGTTGTGCTCGATTCAGACGATCCTGAGATCCTTGAATATAGCAGGAACGTTGTCCGGAAGATGAATGCGGAGCTCGCAGCAAGAGGGATACTTCCGCATCATCGGTTCGCGGACTACGTCGGCCGGTTTGTCGTGCTGAAGCGAGAGCTCGACGAGATACTCGGAGAGGACCGCGAGGATGTCTTCGTGGACAAGAGTCAAATTCTGGGAGCACGACTTGTGGTGGGAAGCTCGGCGTTCGGGCGGAAATTCGAGCGAGAACTCATCCAGCCATACGTTTTGAATCGACGTGACAGTTACATTAAACAGATGGCGGGAGAGATCAGATCTCGGCATCGGCAGGCTCGCGAGATAGACGGTGAGCTCTTCCACCTGCCGGGAGAAATCCCGGGCGGACTCGATATCAAGGAAGGAATGGGTGGATTGAGGGATATCGAAATGATCTGCCTCATCTGCAAAGCCAAGTACGGTCTTTCCGTTCCTGTGAATCTGAGATTTCTCGACAGAGTCGGGAAGATGGACATTGGCTGCAGGGAATGGGTGCCGGTGCTGAAGCAGGGAAGCAATTTCCTTCGTAGCCTTCGCGATGTGTACCGGTTGACGGTCGCGGCGGACAACGTGGTTCTGCTCGAATATCTCGGCAGACCGGCAGCGGTCCTGGGGTTCAGGTCGGAACCCGGGATGAGTGCCGAAGTGAAGCTCATGAAGACGGCCGCCGACTGGATGACTAGGATGGGGGAAACGATCGAGCACGTCATCGACGGAATCGAAGCTTGATAGTGGTCATGTTCTCCGGGGGCTGCATTCCGGCATGGTTGTACTGCCATATGAGATCGTAGAGGGTCGTAGGGGATGGGGATGGGCTGCACGAGCGAGCATTTCCTTGACAAGTGCATAAAAAATGTGGTAATGTACGGGTATGGAGCTACACGGATGTGATGCTGGCACAGGACAACTGAGAGGAGTGCAAGACAACAGACAGGGAGGGACGCGGTGATACACTGGCAATGGATAGGGATGTGTGGGCGCCGGACCATGACAGCATGTGCGCTGCTCCTGCTCGTGGTACTGGCGGGCGTCGGGGCGGCGTTTGGCGATATCGCCCCGGATATGGCGAGGTCGGCGGCTGCAGAGCTTGCGGCAGAGGTCGTGGCGTACGGGCAGCGCTGCCCGGAGGTGGTGGAGAGACTTCCGATCCGGCCGGGGACGACGGTGAGAGATGCGATCTTAGTGCACTCCTATCCCGAGCTGGCAGGGCGGTACTATGTGGTCTCGTTGGTCGATGAGTCTGACCGGGTCTCGTCGGTCGTGGGCATCGACGCCGGCACAGGGCAGTGGCAGTGGTATGTCGCGACGAATGAGTCGGGACGTCTGTTCCGGGTGAGTGAATCGCGGGCGCAGGATATCGCACGCGAACTCCTCGACGTCAGGGAGTTGCAGTCAGGCCAGCTTGCTTTCCGGATTGTGATGATGCCGGACAAGCGTCTGTACTGGCATGCCGGTCTGGCCGGCGCACGCGCGAGCGAGGTCTTCGTCGATGTACAGACGGGCGCGGCGTACACGGAGCGGGACAAGGATGCGGCAGGCCTCACCCGGCCGCTCGACCTTGCTCCGGGACCTCCGCCCGTCGATCGCCGCGACGAAATCGCGCTCGACGGCGAGATCCTGTCCCGGGACCTGCCTTCTGCGTACGATATCGAAGACGTTCCCTATCATGAGCAGATCACGCCCTGGTATTGTGGCGAGTCTGCCCTTCAGATGGTCTTCGACTACTATGGGCCCTATATCAGCCAGCACGACATCGGCGATGTAGCGAACGAAAGCCCTTCCTACGGCACCTATGCCACGGATGTCACGCGGGCATCCCATTTCAGCTACATCAGCACAGCGATCCAGAACCCGAATCTGGTGGGGTACAACGAGCGAGACCTCGGGTATGCGGGACCCGAATGCTGGTGGTCCAATCCGCCGCACTATCCCGACCGGTACGACGATCTCAAGAGACTCATCTCACAGAACTATCCCATCCTCATCCTGAGCTGGTATGACGTCAATCACTACAGCGGGCACTTCAGGGTGATAAAAGGGTACGATGACGACCTTGACGTCTTCATCGTGCACGACCCATGGTACAGCGGGCTGTACCACGGTCCGGACGTGCACTTCAACCAGGCGCTTCTGGTCGATGATCTGTGGACCCAGTGGAGCCGTTGGGGACTACTGTCGACTCCGTGGCAGGTCGATGTCCATTCGTCCTGGGGCGGGGAGCTCCCCGATACGTTTGAGGTCTGCGTGCGGCTGACATACCCGGGGCCGCATCCGTATGAAGGGCAGGATCTCGCCGACAGTTGCCAGGTGATGGTGAGCGTGGCGAATCCGTTCTCGTTCCTGGACGGGAGTACGGAGAAGACGTTCGACCTGGGAAATGATCACCCGTCAGGATGGTCGGTGACCCTCCCTTCGCTTGCCGTGAAGGTGACGACGAACACGCTTGGTCTGGGTGGATTCCCGCCGAAGATCGCCGTTGCCGTGAAGGGGAAGATCACCGGCTCGAGCCACTCCTATGTCACATACAAGGATTGGATCGGGTGTGAGCATCGCTATGTCTCTTGGCCCGAGTTCAGATTCGGGATCTGGGAACCGGCGCTCTCATCATCTTCCGGGCCGGAGTTGGTGACGGCGCTCGAAGCGTCAGGCGCTGCGGCGACAGTGATCGATTCGCTGTCGCGCATCGATCTCGATCGACTCACCGGTCTCTTCACCTGCCTTGGCATGGGTCCTGCGAACTATGTCGTGTACGACGGGAGCGATGAAGCGGAGAGGATCGTCTCCTATATCGAGAGCTGCGGCAATGTCTACCTCGAGGGCGGAGATGCCTGGTATGCTGATCCTCTGATCGGAGGATACGACTTCGGTCCGCTCTTCTCGATCTCCGCGGCGGGGGACGGATCGAACGATCTATCCCAGGTCGACGGAGAGGCTGGCACCTTCACTCAGGGCATGACATTCCAGTACGGCGGCGGGAACTATTCGGTAGATCACATCGACGCGGCTGGATCGGCAGTGCGGATCTTCGTCAACCCGGATGATGGCGCCGGCTGTGGCGTAGCCTACGATTCCGGCACCTACCGGACCGTCGGCACATCCTACGAGTTCGGCGGGCTGGTAGATGGTGTCTCGCCCAGCACGAAAGCCGAGCTCATGGAGGAGTATCTCGATTTCTTCGCCGTCGATCTTCCGGACGTGCGGCTGGAGGTCGAGCTCCAGGAGAAGATACTCATACCGGGAGAGACCCTCGTCTATGAGGCTACTGCGGTCAACACGACCAACCAGGTGCAGAACGTCTACTTCAGGGCCGACGTGGTGCTGCCGAACGGGAATCCCTATCAGGGGAATCCCGTGCTTGGCCCCATACAGGCCACATTGCAGCCGGGGCAGACGAGAACGGTGGAGCTGAGCCACCACATTCCCGTGGCTGCGCCGTACGGTGATTACCAGTACAGGGCGGTCCTGTACCGCCTGCCCAACGAGGCGGTCGACGGCCGCACCTTCGAATTCACCATCATCGAGAACTGGCAATAACCCGGGGACGTACCTAGGAAATAGAGGTTATTGAACGCACACCGGGGACGTACCTAGGAATTGAAGGTTATCGTAGCATTTCTTGCCAATAACCTTCGAAATCTAGGTACGTTCCCCCTTGTTGTGGCAATAACCTTCAAAACCCAGGTACGTCCCCGACTCCTAACGCGGAGCCTTCAGCCAGCTCAGCGCACCACGACGAAGCTGGCCTTGCCCCCGACCCGGCCGGCCAGGTACCGGCAGAAATAGACGCCCGAGGCCAGCTCCCTTCCCGACGCATCGCGCGTGTCCCAGACTAACTCATGCACCCCCGCATCTTCCACGCGATCGAGTAACGTGGCCACGAGCTGGCCGAGCAGGTTGTAGATCTTCACTTCCACCTGCTCAGCCTCGCGCAATGCGTACCGGATCAAGAGCCGATTCTCGCACGGATTCGGCCACATCCCCAGGAGGCCGATCTCTGCCGGAGGCCCGGACGCGGGTTCCTCCTCGGGCGGGTCGGCAGCCGCGGCCACGTCGGGGACCCCGTCGCCCGTCACCCACACGGTGTCCCCGGAGACGTACACGACGTACGCTCCGCGATACCCGTCGCCATCGGTGTCCAGACCGGGCGTATCGAAAATCCTGTATGCGAGGTACGCATTCGTCGCGATGTCAGCGAAGTCGTAGTGGCCCTCGTACAAGCCGGGGCCAGACGGAACCACGAAGTCCTCGTGGAACTCCTCTCCCCCCGTGTAGACGAGCGTGACGAATGCCGAATCCCCGGGGGCGAATGAATACCCATCGGGATGGCGCGGGTCACCCCCCACGGGGAGGAGCGGGCCCACCGAGACGAGGTAGCTCGTCTCCCTGGGCACCGCGTGCGAGCCATTCACCGGGTCGAGCTGATCTGGATCGATGTACCGGTTGGACATCACCCTGTACCGCTCATCATCATTTCCCGGCACCCCGACGTCGTAGGGATTGGCGGGATCAGTAGGCCCCCACACCTCCTCGTTACCGTACCACGGATCCCACTCATACACCGCCCACCAGTTGTATGCTATCTCCGCACACGGGTTCGACGCGCGCAGCAGTCTCATCCCGGTTGCACACGGCGTGTGCCACCGATCGGGATCCGATACCCCTGAACCATCGGCAGCCCACGCTAGATTGATACAGTCAGTGGGAGACTCGACCTTCGCCTCTCCCCCGACATCGATCCCTCCAGGATAGAGGTCGGAGTAGAACGTCGTCCCTCCGGGCCACAGCGTGTCACCAGGAGCGCGCCACCGCCGCAAGCCGGTCACATCGTCCCAGCCTGTCTCCCACATGGGCTGATCCAACCAATGACCACAGTCGGGGTCCATGTGGAGTGCCATGTACACGTTGTGGAGAGTTCTGAAGCCTACATTCTTCAGCGAGAAGTCGAGGACGACGAAATCCTCCAGGTGGGAGCGACCCCACGCGTAAGTCCGCTGCGTCACCTCGATTCCCTGCGGCGTGTGACCGGGACCAACGTAATCAGGCCACGTTTCGTGAGTAGCCGTGTCACTGTAGCAAGCGATATAGTCCTGCTCCGAGATCACCTGCTCCACCCGAACGCTGTCCTTCTCGTCGTCGATCCCGTCGAGCGGCCCGGGGAGGAAACACCATCCAGACCACGGCAGTGGCCACTCGTCGTACTCCCAGGCTGCGGTCACGAGCGTGTCACCCGTATCGTCGATAGATCCGATCCACAGCGTTCCCCAATAGAGATAGGTCGTGTTCGACCCGGCAGGGAAGACGCATCCGGCCTGATAGCCGGGATAGCTCGGACCGAAACACCCCCAGTTCGTCACCGTGAGCCAGAGCTGGCCGATATCGTGGTCGATGCTCTGGGTGTTGGGGAACTCGCTCTCAACGGCTCCGGCGGACCATTCCACCGCGTCATCGCTCCTCACCGGAGCAGCCGGATGTGCATCCCCCACAGCCTGCAGGGTCGCCGGCACCCAGAGTGCCAGCGCGAGCGCAGAACCTACACTCAGGACAACAATGCTCCGCAGCATTCTAACATCACCTCCTCGTTCGCCGATTCAAGATCTCCGTCACACCGACAGACGACTCTCTTCCCGAATCGGCGAAGACAAGCACGGAATGGTCTCGCCCCGGGCCGCGAATAGAGAGACCCGAGCACTGCTGCTCGGGTCGATGGGAGGGCATCGGGTTTCGTTCGAAGCCGCGTCTGGCGAATAGTAAGCCGTACTTGAGACAGTCAGAACAGGCCCGGGCAGCGGGGCGCCCTGCTGTTGGTCGTGCAAATCCCTGAACTGGCCCCTCTTAGACCCACCTCCACAGTCGACTTCGTCGGGACCCCTGATAGTGACTGTACACCAGCAAAGCCCCCACGTCAACACAAAATGTATCGAAAGGGACGTTGGTAGGAACAGAAGGTTATGGAACCGTTTCTGTATGGTAACCTTCCGAACCTACCAACGTCCCCGATTGTTTAGGCAGTAACCTTCCGAACCTACCAACGTCCCCGGTTGGTTAGGGGAGGGTGGTGAAGGTGAATGTGTCGGAGTCGATGAGG
>Ga0209427_10002980_pt1 | contig 19887 bp, 11 predicted proteins | sample DeeMarSWOR136_30_FD_187465 | JGI IMG/M metagenome (GOLD analysis project Ga0209427, IMG submission 187465) | Marine sediment microbial communities from White Oak River estuary, North Carolina - WOR-1-36_30 (SPAdes) (version 2) | ecosystem: Environmental > Aquatic > Marine > Intertidal zone >...
CTAATAACAGCTACGTAAGCCCTGACTATCCAGGCTATATAGTCGAGATGGCCTTTGAATTCGCGTACAGTCTTTGGGGGCAACTACACGTAGCAGCTGCTGGTAATTTTGGTAACAAAGAGGGAACGGGAGATAGTGTTGAATACCCGGCACGGTTCGCTTCAGTCATTGCTGTAGCCGCGACTGATCAAAAAGATATAAGGCCACCTTGGTCCGCCACCGGCTATCTAGTCGAGCTGGCCGCACCTGGGGTATTTATTAATTCAACAATTCTAGCAGAAGGTTATGAAAGTTGGAGCGGCACATCCATGGCCTCTCCTCACGTTGCTGGTACCGCGGCATTGCTGTATTCAAGAAATCCAGCCTTATCCTGGTCAGAGGCAAAAGCAGCGATTCTCGATAATGTTGATCCTGTCTCATCAATGAATGGGATTACGGTTTCTGGCGGTAGATTAAACGCTTATAACGCGGTATGGAGTGTTCAGAGCGGGATTATTTTTTCATCTGATTCTTTGAATTTCGGAATAAAGGGGATCGGAGAAACAGCAAAATTAACTATTGATATTACAAATGCGACAGATTCAGTTGTTACGATTAATTTTACTTCTGATAACAACGTTTTTTCACCCGCGAATTCTGCTATCGCTATATATAATGGTCGTCGTGAATCCATTGATGTTCTATTTGCCCCCATTTCCCGGGAAACTTATCGCGGCACCTTAACCTGTGATGCAGGTGATACCGTTATTTATGTTGACATGGTTGGAACAGGAGACTATTTACCGATAATTGGATTATCTTCCGGCACCTTAACTTTTGAACTGGCAGGAAATGACTCGTCAGAACAAGCTGTTACAATTTCTAACCGCGGATTGGCTGATTTAACCTGGTATGTCTCAGGAATTTTGGGGATGAATTCCAACCTGAGACAATATCCTGCCAGCTATTATGAGCCGATTCCAAAAGGTGCAGTAGATACTCGAGTTGGTAATCCCGTCATTTCAAACAGTGGCGGTCCGGATAGTTATGGATATAACTGGATCGACAGCGACCAAAAAGATGGATTGAAATTTGAGTGGCTGGATATTTCTTCGTCAGGTACACAGGTTACGGGATTGGGTGATGACGATTTTACCGGACCCTTTCCGATTGGATTTACCTTTAATTATTATGGTAATGATTACAAAGAATTTTATATTGCAGCAAATGGTTTTATCGGATTCGGTCCCACCGCGAATTATGATACACAAAACAATGATCCAGTACCTCGAGAAAATGCGCCGAATAACTTACTTGCCTGGTGTTGGGATGACCTCGAACCAAAAGCCGGTTTGGTATATTATCAATATTTAGACAGCAAATTAATTGTCCAGTTTGTTGATTATGGCGAATTTGGTGCCGATGGTACCGTGAATGCCGAGGTAATCCTGCATGAAAACGGGGCAATTACTTATCAATATCTTAATTTTCAAAATGGATTTGATGTGTTACATTGTACGGTTGGCATCGAAAACAGTGATGGGTCGGATGGACTGGAAGTTGTTTTTAATAACAGTTATCTTCACGACTCGCTGGCTGTTCAGTTTAGCACCAATCAATGGCTTGCGGTCACACCACAAAATGGTACAATAACGCCTGGTGGAAGTCAACAAATTGTGGTTACGGCAAATTCATCCGGACTGACTCCCGGAACGTATCAATCCTACCTGGCTATCTATAACAATGACACGGATAAAAATCCAGCAAAGATTCCGATTACAATGACAGTTGATGCCCAAAAGATTACCTTTTCAGTAAATATGAGCATCTATGAATCTATTGGTTATTTTAATCCTGAAATGGGCGACTACATAACGGTACCAGGGATTTTTAATGAATGGGCAACTGATCCATCATATCAGCTTACCGATATTGGCAGCAGTATCTACGAAGGAACCTTTCCCATGTACGGTGAGATTGGTGATACGCTTGAATTTAAATATTTCATTCACGCTGGTGATGGACGCAGTTTACCCAATAGCGGCTGGGAAGACAGCGTGGATGTATACGGCGGCTCTGATGGTAATCGTGGTTTTGTGCTTAATGGCGGCGATCAAAGGCTTCCAACAGTTTATTTTAACAACAATGATATTGGTTTCCCTGAAATTTCCGTCGCTCCAGACAGCTTCGACGTCACACTGGTTGAAGGGGATAGTGTGACAAACTTATTTAAGCTTAACAATATCGGCAAAGATAGCTTAAGTTATAGAATTTCAATAAGAAATCTTGGTACAGCAAAGAAATTATTCCTGCTGAATTTACCAGGCTCTGAAAGAACAAATCCGGATAGCGGGATGATGGGATCGCCGCAACCCGAAAAAATGCGTACCCAACCTCTTGAAGCTGAATTGGACGATTTAACAGGTGTACAAATCCTGTGGGATGTATATCATGGACAAAATAACTACTATTATTGGTCAACAATAATTAACGACGTCACCAACAGAGGCGCCGTTGTAGTTGAAAATTATGATCCCATTACTTTAGATTTATTAAATGATTACGATATCTTATGGCTAACAGATATGATCGCTTATTTTCAGCAGACTGAAATACAAGCGCTTCAACAGTGGATAAATGCAGGAGGTTCACTTATTTTGGAAGGTGACGATACGTTTGCTGTCTATATCTTCAACGAAATATTGTCAGCATTAGCAGCCGGAATTGAGTACTCAGATGTTAATGGTTCATATGGATTAACTACAAATATTTTTCCTCATCAAACCACGCAAGATGTATCTGAAATATTTATCGAGAACAATCTTGCTCACCTTTCAGAAGTGAGTTCGCCCGGGGCAATTCTAATTAATGATGTAATGGGAGTTACGAACACGGCATATAGTTTAATCGGTTATGGTAAAATTATGGCAATGGCTGATGAACTATCCTGTGACTATTCAATTATCTATGGCGATAACCAGTTATTTGCAAACCAGGTAATCGATTGGCTTGTTCGTGATGTCTCTTCTTTTTGGCTCTCTGCCTATCCTGATTCGGGAGAAGTCGCTCCTGGTGATTCACAGCATGTTAATATTGACATTAATGCCTCAAAATTGCCAGCTAAAACACATCTTGCGAATTTAATAATAGAGTCGAACGATCCGATCTATCCTTCTATCGAAAAACCCGTTAAATTGACTGTTCTTATGCTGAATCCGCCTGATATCGAAGTTAGTCCCGATAGTTTTTTTGTTGAATTAAATGAGGGTGATAGCACAAAAAAACTTATTAAAATTGAAAACCAGGGCACTGGTGATTTAAATTGGGAAATATCTTTAACTTCTTTATCTTCAATGAAAAGAATTTATAAATTAAATAATCCTTCCAATACTGAAGGTCCTCCTGAAAATACAGTGAATGTGCCAGTAGCCGGGACAAAACGAAAAGGTGATTTAATTGCAGAATTAGAGGATCTTTCTAGTATAAAAATATTATGGGATTATTCGCACGGTCAAAGTGGAACTTATTATTGGAGCACAATAATTGATGATTTAAAATCAAGAGGTGCAACAGTCGTCGAAAATTGGAATCCAATTACACCTGAGCTTCTCAATGAATATGACATTTTTTGGTCAACAGATTTAAACCAGGATTTTAGTGCAGCAGAAATGAATGCAATAAATGAATGGGTTACTAGTGGAGGCGCCCTTCTTCTGGAAGGAGACAACACCTACTCAATTTACACTTTTAATAATTTATTGTCTCTGTTAGAAGCTGGCATTGCTTATGACGGGACTGATGGACAAAGTGGTATTACTTCCAATATATACCCCCATGAAATGACAGTTGATGTTAATCAAATTTATTTATCAGGAAATTATGCTCACCTGTCATCGGTAACAAAGCCAGCCCAGGTTTTAATCGAAGATGTTTCGTATGTGGCAAATACAGCTTATAGTCAGGTTGGACATGGAAGAATATTAGTGATAGCAGACGAGGTTTTTTCTAACAGCCATATTTCATTTGTTGATAATCAATTATTTGCTAACCAGGCGTTTGATTGGCTGGCAAAAGGCAGAACCGGATGGTTAACCTTTGTTCCAAAATTCGGATCGATTACACCCAATGATTATCATGAAGTAAAATTAAAAATCAATGCGTTAGATTTGTCTTTTGGTACATATCAAGCCAATTTGACAATAAAATCTAATGATCCTGATAACAAGGTAATCGGTGTACCAATTAAGTTAACCGTTTATATGCCTAATCCGCCTAAAATCACTGTCTCCCCGGATAGTTTTAATATTGAGCTATCCGAAGGGGATACGACCGCTCAAAAACTAATCATTGGCAATGAAGGCGTTGGGGATCTGAATTGGTCGATGGAAATTGAAAAAAATAGGAATATGCAGAACAGCAAAAATTTATCACAATCCGAAGATCGCCTGGACAACAATGATTCTGACAGCAATACTAAAAATTTTACTCCACTTTTTGCACAACACTCCTTAGACCATAAAACCCAGATACTTGCCTGGACCAAGTACGCTGATATGTACGAAGAATACCAGAATACTTTGAGGGCTATATCTCAATACTATTACAATTATACAGTGACGACAACTACGGTTACTGATTCTGGTGCATTAAGAACTGAGTTAGCTGATAAAGATATCTTGTTAATACCTGAGCAGGAAGGCGGAGATAAGGCTCTTTTTTCATCATTGGGTAACTCCTGGAAAACTGTTCTTGACGAATTCGTCCATAAAGGTGGAACCGTTATCTTATGTGGTTCCAGTAATGGCTCAGAGCAAATTTTGAAATCGAGTGGATTAATGAATCTGGATTATTACACTTATTATTATTATGGCACAATGACTGTTCTGGATACTACACATTTCATAACAAAAGGATTACCTTCAATAATTGATATACAGGATTACACAATGGTATATAATATTACTGATTGGAAAGCTAAAAAGTTGGTTACAACAGGAATTTATGCCACAGTTGCTGCAAAAGATATTGGAAGCGGTCATGTGGTTCTGGTCGGTTATGATTTTTATCAATACGATGATAATGCCGCAAAAATAATATCCAGTGCGGTAAAATGGTCAAGTATTGTGAGCTGGATATCCTTGTCCCAACATGAAGGAACAGTTGCGCCACAGGACACTCAGGAAATAAGCCTGACACTGGACGCGTCATATTTGACGGCAGGATTTTATTCTGCAAACCTGGTGTTACATGCAAATGATCCTGAGAGTCAGGTGAACGCTGTGCCTGTTAATTTGACCGTTCGTATGCCTGATCCTCCTGAAATTGTTGTTAGTCCAGATAGTTTTGCTGTTAAATTGGCTGAGGGCGACTCCACAACGGATAAACTAAAGATAAGCAATATAGGTCTGGGGAAGTTGAAATGGTCAATCAAACTTAAAGAGAAAAGAAATAATCCAGCTAGTCTACACAGTTTGCATCGCAACAATACTGAATTATACATTCAACATAAACACTTATCCCGGTTTGAACATCGTTCAGATAAAAATAATAAGGGCGAAGCGAAAATTGGTCCCATTCCGATGGCTGCAATAAACTCGTTAACTGGCAGTACAAAAATCCTTGCCTGGACGACTTATGCAGATATGAATACTGAATATCCAAACACGTTGAACGCCATATCCCAATACTATACCGATTATTCGGTAACAACCACTATCGTTACGGATTCTTCTGCCTTAAGAATGGAATTAACTGATAAAGATGTATTTTTAATTCCGGAACAGGAAGGTGGAAGCAGCTATACTTTTTCAAATTTAGGCAGTTCCTGGAAAGAAGTGCTTCACGATTTCGTCAGCAACGGCGGAACCGTTATCCTATGCGGCTCAAGTTACGGTTCAGAAAATATTTTGAGTTCCAGTGATTTAATGTCCTTGACTTATTGGAGCAGGTATAGCTATGGCACGATGGATGTTTTAGATACAACCCATTTTGTAACAAATGGGTTACCATCTTCCATCCCGGTGCAACCATATACCATGGTTTATAATATCAGTGATCAGCAGGCAAAAACTTTAGCCCGGTACCAAAGTTATCCAACTGTTGCTGCAAAAGAGATAGGTAATGGTCATGTCATCCTGGTAGGTTATGATTTTTATCAATATGATGATAATGCGGCGCAGATAATCTCGAATGCAGTGAAAGGGCAACAGTTAAACTGGCTGGTTATTGCACCTCTTACCGGAATTGTTGCGCCTTCTGACTCTCAAATTGTTGTTTTAAAAATAACTGCAACAGAACTAGCATTTGGCAAATATGAAGCCGCTGTCTATTTAAACTCAAATGATTCTGATGAGGGAAATATTGAAATACCTGTTAAATTGACAGTTTATGATCCCGACCCACCGAAAATTACTGTAACTCCAAATAGTTTTAATGTAGAGATAACAGAAGGTGATACTTCCACCCAAAGATTGGTTATAGGGAATGAAGGTATTGGAGATTTGAACTGGTCAATAGACATTTCCGAAAATAACAATACTCCCCAGGTTCAAAATAATACTTTTCCCAATAGAACAGCTTATTATAATCACAATAAAAATTTAGAAAAACGTGAAGATTTTTCAGATGATGATAACGAGGGGAAAGCGGAAATCGGTCCTATTCCGATGAAGGTAATGAGTTCGCTTCAGGGCAACACAAAGATTCTTGCCTGGACTAAGTATGCTGATATGTATAGCGAATATCCTAATACTTTGAATGCAATATCTCAATACTATATCGATTATACGGTAACGACCACTTCGGTTGTTGATTCTGCAGCATTAAGAACAGCATTAGTTGATAAGGATATATTTTTAATACCAAAGCAAGAAGGTGGCAGCAACAATACATTTGCATCTTTGGGCAATCGGTGGAAAAATGTGCTTAACCAGTTTGTTAATAATGACGGAACCATCATTCTGTGCGGCTCAACTTATGGCTCTGAACAAATTCTGAAGTCCGGCGGATTAATGGATGTGAATTATTATACTAATTATAGTTATGGGACAATGACAGTTTTAGATACTACCCATTTTGTCACCAAAGGATTAGCGACTTCAATTCCATTCCAGCGTTATACCATGGTTTATCATATCTACGATACTCAAGCTGATGTGTTGGTTAAGATCGGTAACTATCCTTCCGTTGCTGCAAAAACTATAGGTTGCGGTAATGTTATTTTGATCGGTTGTGATTATTACCAGTATGATGAAAATACTGCAAAACTAATCTCCAATGCAGTAAAATGGTCGAGTGTAATAAGCTGGATCGCTTGTGCTACTGATTCAGGAACAGTTGCTCCACAGGGTTCTCAGGAAGTCATGTTGAAACTGGATGCTTCAGCATTAACCGCCGGTAAATATTCTGCTGCTATTGAAATAACATCAAATGATCCGGACAGTTTGTTAATAAATGTACCATTTAATTTGACGATACTGGCTGCTCCTGATCCAAAAATCAAAGTCAGTCCGGATAGTTTTTATGTTGAACTATCGCGCGGTGATTCCACTTCCCGAACTTTATCAATTATGAATTCAGGTAGTGGAGAATTAACTTATGAACTGGCAACAGGTGCGGCATTGAATAATATGATGATCGGTGCTAATCCTGGTGAAAATACTCAACATAATAGAAAACCGGAACAAAAATTAGGGGATGAAAACGAAATTAATTTTAAAGCTCACCATGAAACGGCAGCGAAAATAAGATGGCTATTCGTCTCTCCTGAAAATGGAACAGTAGCAGTGGATAGTACAACTATGATTAATGTTTTCATAGATGCCCGATATTTAGCTGAAGGTACATATAATTGTGACATCATAATTAAACATAATGATACCGATACATCAGCTATAAAAATTCCGGTAGTATTAAGGATTGCTCCTGTTATGGCTGATGTTGCTGATGAGAATTCCAGGGAACTCCCCCGGGTCTTTGGACTTTCTCAAAATTATCCAAATCCATTTAATCCTGTAACAAATATCATGTATCAATTGCCTGAACCCGGTTATGTAACACTCAGGATTTACGATATATTGGGCAGAGAAGTGATTGCATTGGTTGATAAAAACCAGGGTGCAGGGTATTATAATGTTCAGTGGAATGGTACGGATAAAAATGGAATGCCAGTTTCATCAGGGGTATACTTTTATGTAATAAGAGCTGAAAAATTTACAAAATCCAAAAAAATGATTTTGATGCAATAACGAAAACAAATCAAATATTTTATAAATGGGCTCCATTTTCAAAGTGGAGTCCATTTATAAAGTTATGACACAGAACATGAATAAATATCAAGCTATTGTCGTTCTTGGAATTGGTTTAATAGCCATCTCATTCGCCTCTATTTTTATTAAATTGTGCGATGCGCCGTCATTGGTGATCGCTGCCTATCGCCTGACGATCGCATCCCTTTTTTATATTGGATTTACTCAAATTCGATCTGGCTCAATCATCTCAGCCTATTCGCCCTCGCAAATAAAAATTGTGTTGCTTTCAGGTTTCTTTTTAGCAATTCATTTTGCCACCTGGATTACATCGCTTGAATATACCTCAGTTGCCAGCTCTGTCGTGCTGGTTGAAACAGGTCCGATATTTGTCGCAATCGGAAGCTTTCTATTCCTTCGGGAGAAACCTTCAAAATTAATGATTCTTGGAATAACCATCGCTTTCATTGGAAGTGTTATCATCAGTGTACATGACTTTTCCATTGATCGTAATTCGCTGCTGGGAAATCTACTGGCCCTCTGCGGCGCGATCAGTGTGGCTGGCTATTTGTTAGCCGGTCGCAAACTTCGAGCAACCATCGATACGTTTCGCTACGTCACAGCAGTCTATACAGTTGCGGCATTATTTTTAATTTTATTCGCGGTTATAAATGGCGAGTCGCTAATCGGGTACAGCCCCCAAACCTATATCCTGCTAGTCCTCATTGCACTTATCCCCCAGGTCATTGGGCACACGACATTGAATTGGGCACTGAAATATTTTTCTGCAACGGCTGTGGCGGTTATTATTCTGGGAGAGCCTGTTGGAGCGTCGATATTAGCCGTGATCATTCTGGCTGAAAAGCTGGGATTCGTCAAAATAGTAGGAGGGATAGTGATTTTGAGTGGTGTGATGATCGCGATCTGGTCGGAAAATAGGGCGAAAAAAGCAGCCTAATTTGAAGAATTGAAATAACCGATCATCAGGGGAATTGCAAAAATTAGAAAATGGCATAATTGGGAAGCAACTTTAGAAATTTTTAAAATTCTGATTATAAAACGTCACTAAAAACTTGTTTTCAAAGTCCTGAAAAACTGGCTCCGGTAGCCCGGCATTCAACATCGCCTCGATCATTTTGATGATGCCTTTGCCTCTCTGTTCGGTATAATTGTATCCTGCCAGGTAGGACATTATGGTTTGATTGCGAGCAAATTGCTTGAGTTTGATGCTCTCGATGGTTAGCGTATCTGGTAATCCTCCCGGCGAATAAATTTCTAATCGATCCCGAAACATGAACAGCCGGATGGCGGATCCTGTAATGCTATAATCGCGGTGTGCCACAGCATTGATAACCGCTTCACGGATTGCTTCGATTGGATATTCTGGCTTTTCTGCTCGCTTGATTCCGTTCAAAGTTGACAGCAGCAGCATCAATTTAATTCTTTGATTAGTATCTCCAAAACGATTATTGAAGTCATCACACCTTTGATGAATGGTTTTACCTTCTTCAACTTTTGTTTCAAGTCTTATAAGGCGTTCCCTGTCTTGTTGTGTAAATGGAACCTCCTGCCCGGACAAAAGCGAAGTAGAAATAAGCACAGTGATAAATACAATGAGCGATAATTTAAACAATGATATATCTTAAATTTCAAAAGATGTTAAGGAAATAGATTAAATTGAAAAGAGAAAGTCAAGCAAAAAACCTTTTGGTAGGTAATGGTTTAGTTATTGGTTGGCAGGCGTACCCTTTCAAATCTCTATACAATATCAAGCGCCTGGCTTAGATCCTCCATTAACAGGTTCCCATCTTCAATACCAACCGACAGCCGCACCAAACTTTCACTTATCCCGGCTTTAGCACGCTCCTCTGGATTCAGTGCTGCATGGGTATTGGTAATCGGTTGATTGGCAAGGCTGGTTACGCCGCCAAGGCTGGTTGCTAATTTGATCGTGTTGAGATGGTCCATAAATTTTTTGGTCGCGTCAAAATCACCATTCACTTCAAAGCTGAGCATGCCGCCAAAACCAGCCATCTGTTGTTTGGCGATTTCATGATCGGGATGGGAAGGTAACCCCGGGTAATTGACCACTTTTATCTTTTTATGATTGGCTAAAAATTGAGCAATTTTCATCGCATTGTCATTTTGCCGTTGAATCCGAAGTCCCAGTGTGCTCATCCCGCGCTGTGCCAGAAACGCCGTCAACGGATCCATCACCCCGCCTAAAATCTTGCGGTACTGCCAGATCTGTTCAGCTAATTCTTTGTTGCAGCAGATAAAGCCTGCGGTAATATCATGATGCCCACCCAGGTATTTGGTCGCGCTGTGAATGACAATGTCAACACCAAGATCTTGGGGATGCTGATTGATAGGGGAAGCAAATGTTGAATCAAGTAGAACAATGGCGCCTTTGTTATGAACTGCTTTTGCCAGCGGTTTGACATCAATGACTCGTAACAACGGATTGGTCGGTGTTTCCAAATAGAGCATGGTCAATCCGGCTTCAATTTCTGCATACAATTGATCCAGGTTATCACAATTAATTCCGACTGTTTCAATCCCCAGCCGTCGCAGATAACTATAGAGAAGCTCGAAGGTACCTCCGTACACTTCATTTATCGCGACAATACGACCATCAGGTCGGGCAAAAGTCAGGATTGAGGTGGTAATGGCTGCCATACCGGAACTAAAACCCAGGGCTTCGTCATAGCCCTCTAATTTTGCCATCATTTTTTCAACCTCTCGAACTGAGGGATTGTCCCAGCGGGAATAGATATAGCCGCCGCGGTTTTGGACCACATCGATTAAATCATCTGAGCTGTTGAAGTTATATGTTGCAGTGAAATAGACAGGATGAATGACGGGTTTGCTTTTCATTTAAGTTACTCCTAACTGAACCAGAGATATATTTTTATAACGTTATAATAGAAAAGTTCACCGAACTGGCTGAAGTTTGAGATTCCTTTATTTTATATAATGAATAAAATAGCTTCTGTTTAATATTGCTGTCCGGGGAAGGTATTTTTTTTCAGGGAGTATAAATTTGGATTGGCGAATGATTTTCTCTAACCTATTTTTCCATTTTCTGTTTCTGATTCCCTCAAGTAAATATAATTCACCTCCAGATTTCAATACACGATACATTTCGTCCAGGGAACGAACTCTATGGGGAAAATGATGGAGTGTGTTTGTACAAACAATAATGTCAAAGTAGTCATTTTCAAAATGTAAATCCTCAGCAGGAACGCAATAGAAATGTACATTATCATACTTATTTCTTGCCTGATTCTTCTGGATACGTCGCGAGTCGAGATCAACTCCATAGAGCTCGCAATTTTGTAAAAATGATGCCAGGGTAAATATAAATCTACCGTTTTTGCAGCCAACATCTAATATTCTTATATTTTCTTTGAGATTTAATTCCGGAAGGATAGACAGGCAATCCGGAGTAAGCAGGCGATGAATATGTTTTTTTGCCAATAATTTAGCGATCCGTTGATAGTTCGTGATGCTTTGCTGTTGCTCATGCATATTGACCTCTCAACTTAATCCAGGACAGTGAACTAAATAAATTACACGTTTGGGCGAATAAGTAATGGTGATTATATTTGAGTTTGGAAATATGAAATGGGATAGTTATTTAATTCATGTCCTTTAACTTTTTCTAATAATAGTATTTTCTAATGAGAAAAGCAAGAGATAATTTAAATGTTATAAATTAATTACATAGATTAACTCAAATTATTTATCTATACCCAACACGAAATGGTTTTCGGATTTTGCTATTGAGAGATGCTTCGGCATTAGCAAATGCCGAAGCATCGATATCCGAAAACCAATTCAGCTTTAATATATTTCAACTATTAAGACACTAAGGTATTGCCTATAAATAATATGGTATAGTTGATTAACAATTGTAACATGATGAACAAAGAGGATGGAAAGATAAGAGAGCTTTTCTCTCTGTCCTCTAGGCACGCTTAGAGGAAAAAAGCCATTAAAATTAAAACACAGGATTTCCAACTTATTTCTGAGCAAACCTAATTAGTGTCTGTATGAAAACACAACTTTGTGTCATTTCGACCGAAGGGAGAAATCTGTATGTCCAGTATTTGTGTAAAAAACAGATTCCTCACTTTGTTCGGAATGACACTTTTACTACAAATTTAATAGTTTTCGGTCAAGCACTAATTAGAAAACAATCAAAAAGATAAAATTGAAGTTTTAAAATTGAATTTAACTTATTGAAAGATTTATCTTTCTAAAAAATTACATCTCCATTCCTCTCTCCTTGACATTAAAGTAAATTTTGTTTATATTTACAATATATTGTACTGAGGTGAATATTTATCTGGAATCTGTATAAGCGGGAACGGATTTTCAATTTGTTATGATTGAAATTATAAGGATTATATTATGCAACATTCAGCGCTTGATTACCATTGGAGATTTACCTTACTTTACATTTTGGTTTCATATATTCTTTTTTTACCATCGTTAATATCTCAATCGAATCTTGAATTCTATGCTGATCCGGAAGCCAGAGCCCTGTGGTTTACACGCTTCCAATATGGAAAGGAAAAAGATATCCGTGAGAAGATTCAACAAGCCAAACAGGCAAATTTTAATATCATTTTGTTTCAGGTAAGAGGGAAGGCGGATGCTTTTTATTTTTCCAGCTATGAACCCTGGTCTGATAGATTCGGGGGCAATTATCCTGGCTTTGATCCCTTAGAAGTTGCTATTGATGAAGCCCATCGAAATGGTATTGAATTACATGCCTATTTGAATGTATTTACGATGTGGTCGGGTCCCATACTTCCAGAGTCCCCGATTCACATCTACAATACACATCGGGATTGGGTCGCGGTTAACTCGAGCGGCATACCCATGGATCCTGCGACGTCGGAATATGTTTTCGGCAGTCCTGGAATTCCTGAATATATCGATCATCTGTTCACAGTATTCATGGAAATTGTCGAAAAATATGATGTTGACGGTATACATTTGGATCGAATTCGCTATCCCAGTACTAATTATTCTTATGATTCCACCAGTGTCACTCGTTTTAAACAGGAGACAGGACTGAGCAGCCCATACACAGATCCGTTTCGCTGGGCTCAATGGCAGCGTGACCAGGTCAGCAATTTTGTTTATAAAGTTTATGAAGGTATCATGGCAAGAAAACCCTGGGTCAAATTATCCGCAGCGGTATGGGGAAATTATTATGACGGATTTACGGATAAATTACAGGACCCCCGAGTCTGGCTCAAGAACGGTAAAATTGATTTTATCGCACCCATGATTTATGAGACGGATATGGGAGTTTATCAATCACGTTTAAATAATCATGCCCGTAGCACCTGGGGGCGACATGTCTACGGCGGAATTGGTGCCAATGTGTTTAATAATCACCCCTTCTCAGTGGATGAGGTCTTTCAGCAAATCGAAATTTCCCGGCAGGTGAAAGCACATGGTAGTGTGCTTTATTCAGCATCAAGCTTAAACCAGGAATTGATTCAATCGCTGTCTGGAGGACCATACCAGGTCTGGCTGCCTGCACCAGCCATGAGCTGGAAACCCATCCCACTCATCACGCATGTGCCTTTGAAAGATACTGAAGATATAACAAATCCTTACCCCATCGTTGCGACAATTCAGTCATCAGTACCGTTGGTGTCCGATTCACTTTTGCTAGTGTGGAGTTGTTCAAGCAGCTTTGATGACTATTCTATCGAGCGTTTTTCGTTATTGTCAGACAGCACCTATCAAGCATTTATACCACCACAAAATAATCAAACGATTTATTATTATCTCTTAGCCAAAAATGAGGAGGATTATATTGCACAGTTACCCAGGTGGGCGCCGATAAATGTGTTCACCTTCTATGCTGGAACTGATGAGCTAAGCCCCGTAATTTCTTATCAACAGGAGATGTTCAATTCTTTTTACGTGATCGACTCAATCAATTTTCAACTAGATGTTACCGATAATCTGGGCCTGGATACCAATTCAGTATTTGTTCATTTTTCATGGATTCCTGGAATTATGGATAGCCTTCAATTAACGCCGGAACTGAATACCAGTCAATTTATCGGTGATATTGATTTGGATGTATCTTTAGGAGATACAATCTATTACTATTTCACGGCTCAAGACATTTCTTCCCGAAGAAATCGTGCCAAATCTGATGTTTATTTGATTCCAATTGGCGTGGAAAATTTTGAAGGGACTGTTGAGGGATGGCATGCTGAATCTGGCTGGCAAATTTCTGACCACCAGTATTTGAGCGGTATCCGTGCCCTTAAATTCAGTCCACCGGCTGGTTTTTCAGGCAATTCGGTTAGTAGTTTTCAAACAACAAAACTGCTGAATTTAGAACGATTAGAATCAGCTACACTTCATTTTTGGACGAGATATTTATTAGATAAGGATCTGGTGGTTGGTTATATTGATGTTAGTATCGACAATGGAATCAATTGGACTCCGATAGGACCTGTTCTGTCGGGCTATTCAAATCAATGGTCTGAATATTATTTTTCATTATCAGAATATTGCGGACAGGGAAAGCCCGGAATCCTGGTACGATTCCGCGCTCAATCAATTTTAGATCCGGGGCAGGAACACATAGAATGGTTTGTTGATGATATCTCCATCATTCGCGGCGAAACAGCGGTATTAGTTAATGATATTCAAAAGTTACCTCATGTATTTCAATTATACCAAAACTATCCCAATCCATTTAATTCAGCAACAGTGATTGAGTATGAAGTCAATTCCCCGAAACCTGTAGCTATTGATTTGAATGTGATAAATTTAAAGGGTCAACTGGTAAAAACTTTAATATCAAAGAAACAAAGCCGGGGGCATTACTTTACCACCTGGAATGGGAAGAATGAACAGGGGATCCCAGTTCCAAGTGGTGTTTATTTTTACCAGGTTTATTCACCTGAGTTTAAAACCGTGAGGAAAATGATTGTGGTTCGATAAGGAATAAAATCCATGCCAGCTAATTTAACTCCACAATACTTCGCTGCTGAAGAGCGATATAAACAGGCTAAAGACGACCGTCAAAAAATGAAAGCCTTAAAAGAGATGTTGGCCATTATTCCCAAGCATAAAGGTACGGAAAAATTACAGGCTGACATCAAGCGAAAAATCGCTCGACTAAAAGATGAAATGGATGTCAAGAAATCGAAAGGCGGACATCGCTTTAGCTATAGTGTGGAAAGAGAGGGAGCAGCGCAAGTTGTGGTCGTTGGTCCTCCTAATGTTGGGAAATCTTGCCTGATTTCCACCTTAACAGGCACAGAATTGGAAGTTGCTGATTATCCTTATACGACTCGAATTTTTCATCCCGCGATGATGCAGTATGAAGACATTCAAATTCAATTGGTCGATCTCCCACCACTTTCAGAAGAATATATGGAAAATTGGGTGTCTTCAATTATTCGCATCGCTGATATGATGATAATGGTTGTTGATGTCAGTCGTGATGATCTTTTGGATCAATTAGAAACGATACTTACCATTTTAGAGCGCTACAAAATAAAAGCCAAAGAGTGGCAGGAGGATGAATCTTTGGATCCAATTCACTGGTCTTTCCTGGAAACACTGTTAATGGCAAACAAAATCGATATCTCGGGGGCTGGGGATAATTATCAAATTTTAGAAGAATTTTATAAGGACAAATTTGAGTTAATCCCTGTTTCTGCTTTAGCAACGACAAATTTAAATTCGATTAAAGAAAAAATTTTTCAAGCTCTAAAGATCATTCGTGTTTACTCAAAACGTCCCGGTCACGAGGCAGAATTTGATCGCCCCTTCACGTTTAAAAAAGGAAGTACTTTGTTGGATTTTGCCAAAGCCGTCCATAAAGACTTTACAGTGAAACTCAAATTTGCCCGGGTTTGGGGTGAAAATGTTTTTGATGGTCAGCGAATTAATAAGGATTATTTTTTACAGGATAAAGATATTATTGAGCTGCATATATAATTGTTATTGATCCAATATATTTTGGATAAATTCTACAGCGTTATCAACGGTTTTTACACTTAAAGCTGCATCCTCATCCATTTCAATGTCGAATTCTGCTTCAAATGCAGCCATTAATTCAATGCTTGCCATCGAGTCAGCGCCCAAATCTTTTACAAAATCTGAGTCATTTTTTATATCTTCCAGCTTTAGCTTTAATTGTTGAGCTATTACATTTTTGATACGTTCTTCAACTGTCATTTAATATTCCCTCCCCAAAATTATGATCTAGAACCTTTTTTAATCCAAAAACTTCTTTCTTCTTTAGTCATCTCAAAAACAGTTCTCAACATTGTCTCATCCTCTGGAGTCAATTTGACATTACGTCGTTCCATTGATGTTACAGCAGTTTTTAACATGTGTTCAAAACCAAAGCCTTTGGTAGCACGATTTTTGAGGAACCAGCAGAAAGAAGGTACAAATTTCGGAATTAATCCACCGGCATTAATCACATTGCTCATAATGCCTATCATGGCACCAGTTGTGAGCAATGTACCGATACTGGTTTTGCTATGATCGCCGATGAATGAACCCACTTTCATGTCTCCAGAATCAACAAGTTCACCCTTTACATAAAGTTGCACAGTTGTATAATCATTTTTCAGGTCACTATTTGTTGTAAACGCTCCCAAATTAACCCATTCACCAACATAAGCATGACCAAGAAATCCATCGTGATGTTTGTTGGAATATCCGTGAATAATACTCTCTTCAATTTCGCCGTGAACACGACAGACTGGACCAATGGCACAACCTGCGCGAATATTGCCTCCAAATGCCTCGGTGTTTTTTCCGATGGCATTTGGCCCTTCGATATGAGTGTATGGATGAATAATAACGTTTTCATCAATTAGAATAGATCCATTTGTGGTATCTAAAGTTACGAACGGACGAATTAAACTGCCAGAAGCAATATGTATTAAGCTTTTATCACCAACAATTGCAGCCTGAGGTGATAGCTCTACATGTATTCCTTTATCGGTTAACTGGTTGAAATCATCAATGATTGCTTTCCCGTTATTTTGGACAAGATTCCATGGGTAATTGATTAAAGTTGCTGCTATATTTTTTTGCGGTAAAATTGAGGTGGCATTTTTAATAAATTCATCAAGATGATTAAAAGTGATTTTTTTGGCTGAAGCTTTTTTAATCCGTGCATAAACCAATTGATTTTCACAAAGAGCAGCTTGTTCAGGACCATCCAGGTCGATTTTCGTATCTATTGCTAATAACCGACCATTTATCAATAACAGGTCATTATCTTTTAACACATCGAATCGGTTTATTTTTCCATTACCTAATTTCTTTTCGAATACAGGGGCTAAGTAATCTCGTATGAAGTAATAAAATGATGAACTACCAATCATTCTTTCAATTTTCTGTCTTAAGGTTGTATGACCGCATTTCAGTTCATAAACAGGTCGCAGATAGGTTAGGGGATACAAATTATCAAATTTCTGATCTTCAAAAATAATAACGTTCATAATTGTCTCCATTCTTCAATCGCTGTTGACTATATCGAGTAATTTAGGATAAGTAACCTGAATATTTCCTTGACAATTTTGAGGCAGCTTCTTCGTCACAAATAATTGTTGCTTTCCGATGCATCTGAACAATAGTTGCTGGATAGAGCGCCGTAATGGGTCCCTCAACCGTGGCGTGAATTGCATCTGCTTTGCTGTTACCACTTGCTAACAAAAGCAGGCTTTTGGCATCCATGATTGTCCCAACACCCATTGTGATGGTATATTTAGGCACTTCTTCCTGGTTCTCAAAAAATCGTGCGTTATCGCGTTTGGTGAATTCGTCAAGTGTTTTAATTCTAGTTCGAGAACCTAAAGATGAACCTGGTTCATTAAAAGCAATATGACCATTGGCACCTATTCCTAATATTTGTAGATCGATGCCTCCAGCTTGTTTTATTCTTTCTTCATACCACTCACAAAATTCTTCTACATCAACAGCCATCCCATGCGGAATATGAACATAGCGACGATCAACATTGATATGTTTGAACAGATTTTCCCACATAAAATAATGATAACTTTGCGGATGTTCAGGTGGAAGACCGACATATTCATCTAAGTTAAAAGTTGTTACTTTAGAGAAATCCAAACCTTCCTCTCTGTACATTCGAATTAGTTCTTGATACAATCCCAGGGGAGTACTGCCAGTAGCAAATCCTAATACGCAATTTGGCTTACGATGAATCAAATCTGCCACTAATAGAGCAGCTTCTTTGCTCATTTCATCATAATCTTGTTTGATGACAACTAACATTTTTACATCCTCCGCTTAAAATTTGTTATAACTTGAATCATTCATAAATTTTAACCGCGTAGACACTAATTCACTAAAAATAATATTAAAATGCTGAATAGTTACAAATTTTTTCATTACTTCAGGATTGTGCCTGAACCACAGTGACTGCTGTTACACCAACAATATCTTCCACAGTGGCGCCTCTTGAAAGATCGCTGACTGGTTTGGCAAATCCCTGCAAAAACGGCCCAAACGCTTTTGCATGACCTAAATATTGAACCAATTTATAAGCAATATTTCCTGAGTTAAGATCCGGAAAAATAAGCACATTACTTTGCCCAGCAACTGGGCTTTTTTTCAATTTTTTTTGCGCAACTTCTGGAATTAAGGCAGTATCTGCTTGCAGTTCTCCATCGATTTTTAACTCTGGTGCCATTTCTTTTGCCAGACGGGTTGCTTCAATCACTTTTTCTGTATCTTCATGGCTGGCATTTCCTTTAGTAGAAAATGAAAGAAGTGCAATTTTAGGTTCTATATTTAAAAATCGTTTTGTATTTCTCCCGGCAACAACTGCTATTTCAGCAAGTTGTTTAGCTGTTGGCTTGATCGAAACCGCTGCGTCAGCAAAGATTAAAATTTTTTCTCGTTCTCCCCGGAATTCAGGGATCACCATAATAAAAAAGGATGATGGACTTGAAATGCCAGGCTCAAGACCTATTGTTAAACCTGCTGCTCGGATAATCCAACTGGTGGTGTGAGCAATACCACAGACAATTCCATCAGCGTCTCCTTGCGATACCATCATTGATCCAAAGAGCAAAGGCTTTGTTAATAATTTTTCAGCAACTTTATCGGTTACATTGCTTCGCTTTGAACAATACATATTTACATATTGACTAAATTGTGGCGACTTAGATGGAGCGACAATCGGAATCTGATCAAGGTTAAGATTTAATTTTTTACATTCACCTAAAATCGCTTCCTGTTCTCCAATAAGAATAGGTAGCGCAATTTTTTCTTGTGAAATTTTAACCACGGCTTTTAAAATTCGTTCATCATGAGCTTCTGGGAAAACGATCTTTTTTGGCTGTTGAGAGGCTCGACTTTTAAAATATTTGATTAAATCCATCGCGAAATCCTTGATTGTTTTGTGCTATGGTCTGAATGATTGCTGAGCAATATTGGGATAACCGCTCCTGCTAGCATGGGGAAAAAACATAAAAAAATTTAAATAAATTTTTTAAAAATTACAATAGTTTTTTTATTAACTCTTTTGATTAATTAGTGTCTGTCTGAAAAGTATCAATTATTCTTAAAAGCTGTCATTCCGAACGAAGTGAGGAATCTGATTTTTACGAAAATATTG
>Ga0209427_10002981_pt1 | contig 19886 bp, 19 predicted proteins | sample DeeMarSWOR136_30_FD_187465 | JGI IMG/M metagenome (GOLD analysis project Ga0209427, IMG submission 187465) | Marine sediment microbial communities from White Oak River estuary, North Carolina - WOR-1-36_30 (SPAdes) (version 2) | ecosystem: Environmental > Aquatic > Marine > Intertidal zone >...
AGATGTAATTTTGCCCAGGGTGGTACTGACCGTAAATAATTCCCCCTCGGCAATAGCATTCCCATCACTATCATAAATCACATCCGAAGAAATAATTGAAAATGAATCTGGATGTGCTGGAATAGATTTTGGATTTGGGTGTAAAATTATTTCTCCAATTGGTGCGCCAGGCTTTACTGTAATCGTACTTGTGGTATAATCTATTGCCGTTTGATGATCGGCAAGAATCTGACCCGATGCTGGCGCAGTAGTTGGTGCAAATGTAATCATGCTCATCCCTGAAGAATAAATCGCCGGCTGCAGACTACCACTGCTAGACCAATCGACAATTGCAGTTCCTAAATAATTATTCCCCGCATCATAAGCCGCGGCATACAATCGTAATGTATCATCTGCTGTAATTGCCTCTGTCGTAACAACATTTCCCCCTCCATCAGCAGCATCTCGAATAAGAACATGGTGAATACTCCCAACGGTAATTGTTCCAGTATAATCGCTCATCCCGCTGCTGTCCGCATATATTTGACCGCTGGTTTGAGGTGTAGCAGGTATAAAAGTCGTACTGATCCCCTGTAATGGTGAAGGTAAATCAAGAGTACCTGTCCTTCCCCAATCAGCCACGACATCTCGAACGTAATTATCCCATTGATCATAGCCAGCCGCATAAAGAACAACCTGATTATTGAGATTTAAAGAAAGATCACCGATCTCATTTCCCAGACCTCCAGGATTGTTACGCACAATAATGTGATGAATTGAACCAGGATTAACATTAAAAGCATTCGACTTTCCACTTTTACCTAATGATAGATTGATAGCTGTAATCTGATCATCATTCACTTTTTTCGTAATCGTTACGTTTACTGACTTTGATCCCGATGCAAAATTTCCTGAAGAAGTTGGAGTCAATGTACCTGTTTTATCAGATAAATTTACTGAATTATTAAAATTAGTTACCTTATTTTCATACTGATCCCGGGCTTCAATTGAAATTGAAAAGCCCTGTCCTGCAGTCTGGGGACTGGATATATTTGAAAATGTAAAATGATCTAGCGAATTCGGATTTACATTAAAATAATTCGACATTCCCTCTTTACCACTGCCAGTCACGATAATCTGATTATTTTGTTTAGCACCAATAATAGTTACAGTCTCCGTTCTTACTCCATTTGAAAAAATACCAGATGATGTGGGTTGAATAGTACCAGTCAGATCACTAATTGTAACATAACCAGGAAACGAGGAAATCGTATTACCTTCTTTGTCTTTTGCAGTTATTGTAATAGAAAATGGTAAACCCGCAGTTTGCGATGAAACATTGGAAATTGTAAAATGATCCAAACTACCAGCAACAACATCAAAAGTATTCGATTGTCCACTTTTCCCTGATGATTGATCGGTAGCTGTAATATAATCGTTGTTATATAAAGAGCCAATTTTTACTGATCCTGTCCACTGCCCACTGCTAAAATTTCCACTCTGGATTGGAGTAATTGAACTACTTAAGTCTGAAAGATCTACGGTTTTGCTAAAACTGGTAACTGTGTTGTCATATTGATCCTGAGCCGTTACTGTTATGGAGAACCACTCGCCTGCTGTCTGGGGAGAGGAAATTGGATCAATATAAAATTTATATAAATTGGCAGAATTTACGTTAAAAAAATTAGACGTTCCACTTTTCCCACTTCCCACGTGATTAGCAGTAATAAAATTATCCGTCTGACTCTGGGTGATTGTTACATTCTGAGTTAAAACTCCCGAAGTAAAATTATTTGATGTCTTATTGAGTGATCCGGAATTGTCTGTTAATAAAACCTGATCTGAAAAGCTCGTCACAGTATTATCATATTGATCCTGAGCAGTAGAGGTTATACTAAAGGATGCACCAGCAGTTTGTGGACTTGAAATCATATTAAAAGTAAAGTGGTCGAGCCCTCCGGGTAATACATTAAAGACTGCTGAATTACCGCTTTTATTATCATAAGTTACCGTGACTTGATTGTTTGTGTAACTTTTTGTAAATGTAATATTTCCTGACCATTGACCACCAACAAATGAACCTGTAATTGTGGGATCAATCGTACCTGTTTTATCGGTCAGACTAGCTTGATTTGTAAAAGTTGTTATAATATTATTATATCCATCTTGTGCTGTAATCGTTACAGGGAAATTCTGTCCCGCGGTAGCGTTCCCACCGGTTACAACTTGAAAATGATGTAAAGAACCTGCAATAACAGAAAAATCTGGTGACATTCCTGTGTCGATAATCGATTTTGTATTTGTCATCGTATTAATTTTTACTTCATAATTACTTGTTACCAGAGTATGATTACCAACCATTCCAACTGCTATTCTGACTTCGGTATTTCCCGCCACATTATTACCTGTCCAATCGCGTGTAAGTCTTACTGTATCTTCGTCAGCACTAACTTCGTTTTCAATGCTGATAGCAGAAAATCCACCTGTCATATTAGAATTCTTCGATTGCGCAATATCAACTTCAGAAACATCGAATCCGGGAGGAAATATAAATTCTATTTTTCCATTATTGGGGATACCTCCTCCCGAAGCAGAGGTTGTGAACGTAAAGGTATAAATCGCCTCTTCTCCAGCCTTATTTTCACTTAAATCTACGCTTATGTTTGTTAGTGAACCCTGGGCATACAAATCATTCCCAAACAGAATGAGAATTATCGCCATTAATATCGTTGCTCTCAGATGTCTGATTCTCATTTGTTGCTCTTTCTAAATTTTTGTTGTCGTTCTTGATGATTTTTATCAAAAAAAGTTATTCTTTTAGTGGAATAATTTTATGCAACTTTTCCTGTTTTACAACGCTTTTTTCAGTTTCATCTAAAATTTCGATAACTATTTTGTAATTATCGGCTGGTTCTTTAGGATTTTTAACAATTGCAAACTTCACATCAATCCGTTCATTGGCAGGTATCTCTCGTCCCAACCCTGATCGTTTCATTGTTAGAACTTGTTTATTAACCGCCAATTCAAAACCACCATTTATCGTTGTTGAGCCAGCTATCATTAAATCGGAAAGATCAAATTCATCAGGAAAAGTCACCCGAATAACAGCTTTAGAAGGAATGGGTCTGGAAATCACAAAATTAATCTGATAAATTGAGCTTTTACCTGATTCCGGATGTTTAGCTATAACCTCGATTGTATCTGCTGGCACAGCAATAGCAGAATTGTTGGTAAAACTCAATAGTGTTAAATTTAGTATCAGCAGAAAAAAATAGTTACATCTTGTATTGCTTTTCTTGAATGTTTCATAAAGATACATGTTTTTTACTCCCTCAAAAAATTTATTTTCACTTTTAAACAAAAGTACTGGTTTATTTTCAACTAATGATTAATTTCCATCAATTATTCAACAAAAAATTTCAAGTTATCCTTTGTTAAGTATTTAAAAATTATCATAATCTTTTTATATAAAATGTTTATATGCAAAAATTGTACCGCTATTTTTAAAATATTAATTTTTATTAAAGGAATCATTGGAAGACCAAATACGAGGATTCTAACAACGAAAGAATTAATGATATAAGGGTTGGCAAAAAAGCAAATTTACTATCCAACTTTTTTACTTTAAAATCGCCCTTAATAGAATTAGAAATCCTTTACCATCATTTTCTGCAAGTTTAAGATTTTTCTCAGCCTTTTTAAATTCAGGATTGATTTTTAATGCCTCACGAAATTCTTCCAGGGCATTTAAAAATAAATTTCGACATCGAATTAAATATGCTATACCTAAATTATTCCGCAAATCGGCATAATTTGGATATTTATCTATCGCCTGTTTGAGTTGTTCAGCATATTCAATTATAAATTCATCATCCTTTCCTTTACCACCGAACATAAATTTCAGATAAAATTCGCTCTCAAGATATTTATCCAGAAATTGAGGAAGTTCATGTTCAGCCTTTTCTAACGTCTTTACCGCTTCTATAAAATTATTTTCTTCAAGATAATTAAGAATTGTATCGATGTATTGAGGTTTAAAAAACTGCTCCTTCGTTTTTTTATTAATCAATAGTTGTTTAACTTTTTCTATTCGCTCGGGAACTGATGGAAGACCTGGATCTTGAATTTTATCTATGATACTTTTTAAATATGCTAAGCATAAGTTAAAGATTGCATTAACATAATCATTGTTTATTTCGAGTGCTCGATTCAATTCATCTATTGCTTCCCCATATTTATTTATGGAAAGATATGCATAACCCAAATTATTATAGAGATCAGCGTAGTTCCCATCTTTTTCTATACCTTTAGAAAAAGCATCAATTGCTTCTTGATATGATTTCTGCTTCAAAAAAACAAATCCAAGATTGTTATAAGCTTCAACAAATTCGGGATCAATTTCAATCGCTTTTTTAAATTCTGCAATAGCTTCATCAAACAAATTTCTTCTTAGAAAAACGACACCTAATTTATTATTCGAAGTAGAATGTCTAATTGTTTGGACTTTTTCAGAAATATAGAAAATAATTTCCAAATCGGCAATCATATTTTGATGCAAGCGATTGACTTGAAGCTTTATTTCATTCGTGGACGCTGTGCTTGTAACTTCAATTCCTTTACTAAAAACAACTTTCCCATTATCAAAAATATTAGAAACAACTTTTTCGCCTGGTTCAAGGTACTGAGTTTGAATATGAAAAGTTTTTTCAGCAATGACCACTTCATTATTTAACCCAATATTTTCCATCATCACCCCTTACAAGCTTAATCATGCAGCAATATTATATGAATTATCTTATATTAGTGTAAATTTGTTTATTAAAATGTTCCCCTCTATTTTTTAAATTTTTTTATCAATTTTTGATTGATTTCAGAAGGTACAAAACAACTCACATCACCCTGATAACTTGCCACCTCTTTAACAATAGTTGAATTAAGATACGTATATTTTTCATTTGGCATTAAAAATACCGTTACTAATTTATTTGATAATTTTCTATTTACAAGAGCCATCTGGAATTCAAACTCAAAATCGGAAGTTGCACGCAGTCCTCTTATAATAGCAGTTGCTTGTTTCTTGAATGCATAATTAACCAATAAATCATCAAAACCATCCACTTCTACGTTTTTCATTTTCTTAACTGAACTCTTTATCATTTCAATACGTTCATTAATGTCAAATAGCGGAGATTTTGCTGGATTGGTTGTCACGGCTACGATAACTTTATCAAATAGGATAACTGATCTTTCAATAATATCTATATGTCCATTTGTAATTGGATCAAATGTTCCGGGATATATTCCGATGCGCAAATTTGCTCTCCTTTTTTCTATAAAAAGTAATAGCAGTGTCCCCAAAACTTGTCGTTTTTTCTAGTGACAATAATATACTATGATGAGCATTTACTTTTGTTTGAGAGCTATGTTCTAAAATAAAAAATCCACCATTTTCTAATATGTTATTACTACCAATATATTCCATAATATTTTGATAGTTTTTTATAAAATAGGGTGGATCTGCAAAAATAAAATTAAACTTCTTTTCTTGCTGAACAGCTTTTTTTAAATATCTCAAGGCATCTTGTTTAATAATTTGACTTTGAGATAATAACTTTGTCAACTTTAAGTTTCGATAAATTAATTGAATGGCATCTTTTGAATTGTCTACTAAAACAGCAAATTGAGCGCCTCGACTTAAAGCTTCAATGGATAAATTTCCTGTACCACTAAAAATATCTAAAATAACAGTATCTTCAATCGTATTCCCGATATAATCAAAAATGAACTTTTTTATCTTATCGGATGTGGGGCGAATAGAATTGTTTTTCGGACTGTAAAGTACCTTGCCCTTACACCTTCCTGAAATAACCCGCATTTGTTATTCCTATAGTCCTGGGAATCTAAGAGACTGGGATAAATTAATTTACTCTCTCTTAATTTTTAACCAACTGATTAACAATAGAATCAAAAATTGAACTGGCACAGTTATTTTATCCCGCTCCCTAAATCATTCGATATGATGTAATATTCAACACAAGCGTAACTTTCGGATCATTCAGGTCTGTATCGCTAGCTATTAGAGCAATCTTAGAAAAACTAATATTTATATTTGCGTTGAGAAGTTGTTGTAGAAAGGTTAAAATACTTCCCTTTTGTCCTATAGCCTTAAATTTTATGGGAAGGATCATAAACTCACCATCAGTTTTCTCCATTCCTGCATCAAACTGTTTTATTGTCAATCCTGATTGCTGACAAATAATCGCCAATTGATTTTGTAACTCAGTGGAATTTAAATAAGTTGGTTCTTGAGGATTATTTAATTCACCTGAACTACGATTAATGTCAACATTTCCATTTACAAGAGCTTGACGAAATCGCCTGTTTTGAATATTACGATCATCTTTTGATATTACGCTTACATTTGCTGCAATTAAATTCTGTTGTAATTGGCTGTTTACTTGATTTATATCTGCATCACCAGCGGCTAAAAATTCCATTAAAAATTTACCATCGCTATATGAAATCATAGTAAAATTTATATTTGATGGAATCGTGTTAAGAATATCACTAACCGTACTTATTCCACGATAAGACTTTACAATCCTTTCTCTTAAAGCGGGAGCGAGAGGGGTTGTGGGAATAATATCCGGTTCGGTTTCAAAATTATAAGCTTTTGATGTATCCTCAAACGTTGTTGTCTCCGTTTCTGATAAGGTTGATATTGGTTGTTCAGTAATTATTTTATTTCCCTTACCAGGCTGCCCAAATATAATCCAGAGTACGACAGCTAACAAAATTATACTGCAAGCAGCAAGAATATAAATAAGCTTCTTTGAACCACCGCGACTCATCATTCTGGTATAATCGGAGTCGTCAATATTGCCACCCGTCATATAATTACTTGGGGCAGGCTCATTAACATCCGATTCGTAACTCTCGCGAAATTCTTTTTCATTATCTTCCCCCTCAAACTGAGTCTGGTCATCTCCAATAAGATTGATATCAACCATGACCCTCTCCTCTAATTAGTCAAATGTAAAATGAAATTAAGTTTTAAATTTAACTTAAGTTAAATTTAGTATGTTATTCCTCTATTGGTGTAAAAGTTAAAAAAACAATCTATACAAACTTATCTTTTTCTTAACGCAGAACCGACACAAACAGTAAAAGTTTCTGGTCTCGACCAGATATTTTCATCAACGCTAACATTCGGGGCAAATAATAATCTTCGAAATGGATTAGCTCGATCAATTCGGACATTATATTTATTCTGAAGACTTTCGAGAATGGTGTCTTTAACCATATCACCATATAGGAATATTCGATTCAAGCCTTCAATGTTTTCACCTAATTTATTATCAAGAATGATCCTGCGCAACTCTTTTGAGATAAATTTAGTGATATGCTCTTCGTCAGTTGATTCCAGTGAATCTACTTCAAGACCCAACTTATTGACGGATACTTCTTGAGAGATGCAAAATTCTTTATCTTCAATTATTGTAAATAATAATCCATCTGGGTTTACTTCCACCAGAGCAATAATATCGCCAACTCTTAAATCATAATTTACTTCAATTGCACGCTTAGCAGCAAAAATGTCTAAATCAATCACTTTAACCTTTACATTTCCAGAGGAAAATAACTTACGTAAGTGGCGAATTATTTTCTCTCTTGCTGAAACGATAAGCATTTCATTAACCTGTCGGCTGCCAGTACGCTGTAATTTTTGGAAATCTACAATGTATTCATCATCTGACGAATAAGAAAATTCTTTAACTTCCCAATCTACTTGATCGATTAGCTCATTATCAGAAAGGTCGACATCATAAGGCAGTTTCTTCACAAGTGTTAAACGACTTTCCAATGTGAATATAGCATATTGTGTATTTAAATTATGATGCTTAATAATTTGTTGCAATTGATTTCCAATTTCCTCCAGACTATGCTGGTTACATATTGTGTCAATATTCAGGGGGATATCCAATCTTGATTGTACAATTTTGTTAATACGAAATTGCTGAGTAGAAGAACTTTCTACTTCAATTAATTTGATATTATTATCTTTTAAATAAATTCCTAATTGAATATTGACCGGGTTTTCATACATCACTCAATTCCCAAAAAACAATATTACAAAATGTAACTCGTACAAAAAATTATTTATTTCAAAAAAAAGATCAATCCCGATAGTCTAGATTCATGGTTTGCTGGCTCCTGAGTAAACTTGATAACAATCAGGGTTAAATGCATCAACCTTAATTGAAATAAATAAAACTATTCACGTGTCCAGCTTTTATCGCCTGTTTCAATTTTACCGTGATTTTCTATTCTTCTATGTCCTAAACGATATTCAACAAAATTTTTTTTCGATGCTTTTATATCAGGTGTATCAACAGGACATTCAATATTTATATATTTTATTACAGAAGTATCAATAACTGTTAAAATATATTCTCTATTTACTGTAGGACAGGTTTTCAAATCATCTAAGGTATAAAAAACTGCACTATCGATCTTTTGAGCCCATCCCGTATTTATAGTATAAAGTGTATCAAGTAAAGATCCCGTAGAGACTTCAGGCATCATTCGGTCAAAAACCAGGGATAATGAATCATCATCCTTAATGGGTTCATAAAGATCGATAGCTGCAAAATTCTTATCCAACTCCTTTAGAATTTCGACATCATCGGTGCCTGTAGCTCTTTTTGCTATAACTGAATCCTTTACAACGGTATCCTCCAGACGGTTCAAAATAACGTGGGCTAAATTTGAATCGTAATTAATTGCCTCTATCAAAGCGGCCATCAATGTATCAGCAAACAAATTCCTGACAACTAAATCTGCCGCCGAATCAGATTGAGTTAAAAAATCAGTCATGGTTTCAGCTAAAGCAGTATCAGCCATATAATAATCACGAATAACCTTTTTAGTAGTATCTTCTTTAAAGAAAGATATTAATTGATCTAAAGTATCTGTGTAATTATTATGATATTTAAGAAAAATCATTTCGGCTTTAAAAATTCGATCCATGTGAGAGCGACAATTTTCTGTATTTTTTTCTTCTTCTTCCCAAATTCTTTTTGGATATAGAATTGTCGCGATTAGTGCAATTACTAAAACAACAATAAGAAGTTCAAGAATAATAGAACCTTTTGCCTTTACTTTTGCCATTTTCCCTCCTTAAAATATTTGCTAAAAATTAGTTAAAAAAAGCAAAATCCCTTTTAGTGGTATTTAATATAAATATACGGTGTTATCGAATTTAATTTCTTTTTTCCTATGCCTCTTACTTTAATTAGATCCTCAATATTTTTGAATTCCCCATTGGCATTCCGGTATTCAACAATTCTATTTGCAATTACAGGGCCAACTTGTGGTAATTGCACTAATTCTTCGACAGTTGCTGAATTAATATCCACCAACAATTTTTTTTGACTTGATCTTCCTCTATTATTAAGTTTGCTTTTTTTATTGTTAAAGATTTTATCTTGTTCAGCAGATATATTTGTTCCTTCCAATATCGAGTCTATTAAAACTACCTTTTTCTGGATTTGTTTTTCAAGGTTCTCTAAATCTTTTATTCGAATGGTATTATTGTTCGTCTTGATATGTGTTCTATATAACTCGATTCCTGAGCCAACAATAATACCAAATACTAAAAAGATAATAAAAATTTTTTCATGTTTTGTAAAAAGGTCTATCATTCAAATAGAGCTTCTTTTACTTTTCGCAAAAAACTTTTATCGCCTATTGGCGGTCTTATACTATCACACTCTGCCAATTGATAAAACAACTTTTTCTCTTTCTCAGATAATTTTGTTGGCGTCCAAACCAAAACTCTAACCAGTTGATCTCCTGTACCATGATGATTTAAGTGTGAAATTCCCTTTCCTCGCATCCTTAAAATTTTACCAGTCTGTGTACCTGATGCTATAGAAAGACGAGCCTTACCATTTAAGGTTGGAACTTCTACTTCGTCACCGAGCGCAACCTGGCTAAAACTTAAGTAAAGATCATATAAAATATCATCGCCATGGCGCTCAAAGTGAGGATGTTCTTTTTCTTCAATAATAATTATCGCATCACCAGCAGGTCCACCTCGTGGACCACTGTGACCTTCCCCCCGTAATGTTATATAATTTCCTGTCGTAACTCCAGAAGGAATATCCACAGAAATCGTATTCTCTGTTTTTACGCGACCTTCACCATAACAGCTTGTACATGGATCCTTAATAACCTTGCCTTCACCTCCACATTCAGAACATGTCGTCACGTTAATAAATTGTCCAAAAATAGTCCGAGATGTTTGACGGATTTCGCCACTTCCATGGCATAATGGGCAAACATTGGAAGAACTACCACTTCTCACTCCCGAGCCATTACAGGTTTGACATTTGGAATAACGTTTAAGTTTAATTTTTTTAGTTACTCCCGTAGCGATTTCCTCTAAAGTTAATTCAAGACGAATTTGTAAATCACTTCCCCTTATTTTTGCTCTTCGAGAGCGAGTTTGACTTGTGGTTCCGAAAAAATCACCAAACCCGAATCCTGCTGACATAAAAGTTCTTAGCGCATCTCCCAAATCAAAATCAAATCCGCCGAATCCACCAAATCCGCCTTTCAAACCAGATTGACCAAATTGATCGTATCGGCGTCGCTTTTCAGCATCCTTTAAAACCTCATAAGCTTCAGATACTTCCTTAAATTTCTCCTCTGCCTGTTTGTCACCAGGATTTTTATCTGGATGATACTGCAATGCTAATTTACGATATGCTTTCTTTATTTCATTTGTATCTGCATTTCTTGATATACCCAAAATATCATAATAATCTCTTGCCATTTCTTATCAACTCATCTGTTTGCTATATTCAGAAAGTAACTAATATGCTAATTAGTGTCTGTCTGAAAAGTGTCAATTTTTCTCAAAAGCTGTCATTCCGAACGAAGTGAGGAATCTGATTTTTACTAAAATATTAGATTTACAGATTTTTCCCTTCGGTCGAAATGACATAAAGTTATTTTTCGGACAGACACTAATTAAATCCATCTAATAATTTCTTAATTAATACTATTTATTGACAACAACCTGAGAATGTCTTAACACCTTATCTTTTAGACGATAGCCTTTTAATGCTTCATCGACTATGGCGTTTGATGGTTTCCTTTGATCCTCAACCTGCATTATTGCTTCATGTAATTCAGGATCAAATGGTTGGCCAATCGATTCTATGGGTTCAATACCCTGTTTTTTAAGAATAGTTATAAATTTTTGAAATATTAATTCAATACCTTGTTTTAGCGATTTATAACTCTTCGTTTTTGTATCTGAGTTTAATGACCTTTCAAAATCATCGATAACAGGGAGCAGTTCAAAACAAAATTGTTCATTGGCTCTCTCAATAATATCAGCTAGTTGCTTATCTTTTCTTTTCTTATAATTATCAAATTCAGCAACTGTTCTTAAATATTTATCGCTAAGCTCATTAATGTCTTTAGTCAACTTTTCAATTTCTTTCTTTAAAACCTTTATCTTGCTCGTGCTACTTGTTTTTTTCCTGGCAGGTGTTTTGGAATGGGCTGTTTTGTTCGTCTTTGATTCTTTTATATCTTTTTTATCTTTCTCTTTCATAATTCTTTCAAATCCTCTATCATTGCAAAAATAGCTTTAGTTAATAAAAAGATTGCTAATCTCCTTGGCAATATACTCAACTAAAGTGGTTACTCTTTCGTATTTCATTCTAGTGGGTCCGAGAACTCCTATCGTCCCCGTAACATCACCAATCTTATAAACGGCTGTAATTAAACTACAGTTAGAAATTAATTCTTCCCTATTCTCCTGTCCAATAGTTATAGAAATTTTTTCATCATCCCGTAAAGAATCATTGAAGATACGAATCAAAATCTTTTGGTTATCTATCAATTCAAGTATTTTACGAATTCTCTCCTGGTTAGCAAATTCAGGCTGTAAAAAAATATTCTGTGTTCCCTTTAAATGCACATGATCATCATCTATTGAAAAAATTTTATCGACAGCTTCTGAAATTTGAGAAATCAAATTATCATCACCATAACTTATATCGGACATACGCTTTTTAAACGTATCCCTTATTTGTTTTAAAGTTAACCCAGATAATCGTTCATTCAAGATTCGTGCCGTTTCTTCTAACTTCTTTCTAAGGATGTTATAATTTATTTCCATCATAATTGTCTTTACAAGTCCAGAAGTGATGGAAATAATGACCAACAATTTATTTTCACTTACCTTAACTAATTCCAGTTTTTCAAATTTACCCTGATAGAAACGAGGAGAAAGAATAACGCCAAGTTGATTTGAAATTTTTGAAAGAACCTCACAGGATTTCTCCAAAATCACTTCAACATCTTCATTGGAAACATTTTTCAAACCTTGATCGATCTGTCGTTTATCCGATTGCGTCAAATTTTCCATCATCATAATATCATTTACATAATGTCGATATCCCAAATCAGTGGGAATACGCCCGGCTGAAATATGAGGCTGGATCACCAGTCCTTTATCCTCAAGATCAATCATCACATTACGAATTGTTGCGGGACTAATGCGATTTTTATTTGCCTTCGATAAAAATCTTGAGCCAATTGGTGTCGCACAATTAACAAAGTTTATGACCAATGATTTTAATAAAAAGCTTTCTCTTTGTGTTAGTATTGAATCAGCCATCTTACCTACAACTATAGTTCAACAAATAATTTCTACATTTTTATCAAGATATTATTTTGATACAATTTGAAGATAATAATTTTTAACTCTTTTGTCAAGTAAAATTTCTTTAGGAATTAAAACAGTAATTACACAATTCTTAAATAAGTTAAAATATCAATATTTTAAAAATCTCCTTAAAGCCAACAGGCTTCCAATTAGACCAAACAACACCCCTAATATTATTAAAAGCGGATAATTCCTATAATCAATCAAAATTAGACCTGGTATTTCTAGTTTCACAATTTTTAGTATCAAAAAAAAGAATAATGCCGCAAAAAAACCACCGATCAATCCTTGAATAATACCTTCAACTAAAAAAGGACGTCGAATGAATCGTCTGGTAGCTCCAACTAATTTCATAATTTCAATAATAGTACTTCGTGAAAAAATAATCAGCTTAATAGTGTTCGAAACAAGAAAGATTGAACCGACCGCTAACAATACCCCTATTCCAAGCACCGCAACTACAAAAATACGGATGTACTTTTCAAGAATAATTAATAAATCCCGTCGGTAGAATATTTCATCTATTCCCTCCAGTCGACTGAGTTGTTCTGATATTTTTTGGGTATTCGTAGCTGATCGAAAAGTTGGCTTCATTTTAACTTGAAACGATGATGGTAATGGATTTTCATCAAGAATTTCAAAAACATCCTGATCTAATTGCTGGTTAATAATTTCTAATGCTTCTTCTTTTGAAACATACCGAACACTATCAATCCCAGCGATATGAAGTATTTTTTGTCGTAATTCTTCAACCTGTTCCATTGTATAGGAGTTATCAATAAAAATCTCCAACTCCATCCGTGATTGAATTCTGTTAACCAACCGCTGAGCATTTATGATGAAAATAATAAAAACTCCGATCAGGATGAGGGATAAAAAAATTGTCGAAATCGATACAAAAGCAGAAAATTTAGCCCGACGTAATCCTTTGAATCCTTCAGAAAATGAATATAATAATCCGGTGCCCAATTTATGATGTTTTTCCTTTCTCAATTCTAACTATTTTCCTGCGCGGATGACGAACCAATCGATAATCATGCGTAGCCATTAAAATTGCCGTGCCCCTGGCGTTTATTTTTTCCAAAAGCTGCATAATATCTTCTGCAGATTCAGGATCTAAATTTCCGGTAGGTTCATCTGCGAGCAATACAATTGGCTCGTTAATTAGAGCCCTGGCAATTGCTACTCTTTGCTGTTCGCCACCCGACAATTGATAGGGCATTCTGGTCCGTTTATGACTTAGCCCAACATCTGCCAGCAGTCTTAAAACTTTACGTTTAATATCATGTTTTCGTATGCCAATCACTCGAAGCGTAAAAGCCACATTATCAAAAACATTACGGTCTGGAAGTAATTTAAAATCTTGAAAAATTATTCCGATTTTCCGACGGAGGTATGGAATATGTTTCTTTTTGATTGATAACGAATTATACCCATTAACAATTACATGACCGGATTGAGGAAAAATATCTAAATAGATTACTTTTAAAACACTACTTTTTCCGGCACCACTTGGACCGATAAGATAAACAAATTCACCCGGTTCTACGACCAAATTTACTAGCTCCAATCCTTCACCACCAGGATACTTTGCTACAATATTAGACAATTGAATCATTTTCTAGTTTCTTTTTTTAGAACAAAATGTATTCTCAATGAATTTTCATTACCATACTTAAAAGTAAACCCGTTATAAGCACCTAAAAACTTAAAATTAGTAATTGAAATTAAATTTAATACATCTTTTAACAATAAAATCCTTTGCTTATGTAATTCCACATAGGTTTTATTTTCTAAATCAAAATGTATATCAAACCGATTAGAGTGAATTTTACTTGTAGAATCATAGTTACTTTCTCTGGTATAATAATAACCATTGCCAATTTTCTTTTCAAAATAATTGGCGAAATATTTTTTTGAATTTTTTTCAGTACATATATCAAAAATAAATAATCCACCAATGTTCAATCCATCATAGACACAATCAAACATATTTTTCCAGTCAGATATATCAAGAATGTAATTTACGCTATCATATAGACTAATAATAACATCGACTTTTTGTTTTAGTCGAAAGGATATCATATTACTTTGCCAGAGTGGTATTGATATATTATAAGGCATGCATTTTCTCCGGGCTCTTTGCAACATATCAAAAGAAGAATCAAAACCATGGAGTTGATATCTCCTTGAATCTAACTCTAATAATAAATTTCCAGTTCCGCAAGAAATATCCAGTATTTTTTTTGTACCTGAATGCCATTTTTGAATAATTTTCTGGATGTAGCGTGACCAATTTTTATAATCCACATGAGCCATTACATCATCGTAAATATAAGCTAACTTTGAATAAGGTTCAACAAACTTATCTTCTTTTGGATAATTTACCGACAAGACTTCCCGTCTCCAACTTTCATTTTATACCAGGAATGTGAATTAAATAACAGTCATATTTCATATTTGTTAGCTCAAATATAATCAACTTTACTTATTCGACCAAATGGGTAATTTATTTAATTCACACTCCTTAACTTCGCTTTACATTTTTTAACTATGTAAAATATATAGAGCCCAGTATTGTTGGTGTTTTTGCCCCCGTTACTGAGGGTAAATTCGTTGGAAACCCAGCAATGGTCTCATTAGCTAACACAGCGAAACAGATCGCCTCTTTAGCATCGCCATTAATGTTAAAATCATCTGTTAATAAGATTTCACTATTAAAAAAATATTCAGATAACGAATGGATAATTGCTTTATTATAAATTCCGCCGCCGCTCATAATTAATTGATCTACTTCGTCAATTGGTAATTGTGAAAATTTTAATGATTGGGCAATCGTACGAGCTGTCAATTCAGTAACTGTTGCAATGATATCTTCTGGCTTTAATTTTAATTTATTATTGGCAGCTAAAATTTGCTCAACAAATGGCTTGCCAAATTCTGCTCTACCTGTTGATTTAGGAATCGGTTTCTTAAAAAAAGAGTGTTGTAGCAGGCTCGTTAATAATTCATCAGAAATTGTACCCATCAGGGCTACAACACCATCTTCATCATATTCTTTGTTATATAATATTTTCATTAAAGCATTGACAACCATATTGCCTGGGCCCGTATCATAAGCGAGGACATTACTAACTGTGGAATTCTTTTTAAGAATAGTAATATTGGCAATACCGCCAATATTTAAAATAACTCTATTGAATTGTTTAGAATTAAATATTATATAATCAAAATAAGGAACTAGAGGGGCGCCCTGCCCGCCTTGTGCCATATCTGCACTCCGAAAATTCGCTACAGTTATGCAACCAATACGATTCGCAACTACTGCTGGCTCTCCAATCTGGAGAGTCGATCTTATTGTCTTGTTTAAATATCTAATCGAATCGGGAAGATGGTGAATGGTTTGACCGTGAGTTCCGATTAAATCAATGTAAGAAACATTTATATTTGATTGTTTACATAATTCCAGTACAGCATCGGCAAAATACTCTCCAACCACAAAATTCAATCGACAAATTTTATCCACGGAGCCCTGTCCTGGTTGTGAAATTTTCAATAACTCATCTCGAAGTTGATCGGGATATGGAAACGTTTGAAAGTTTATCAAATCAATTTCAGTGTCACTCCCGTTATTTTTAATATTAACCAGTGCAGCATCGATACCATCCATTGATGTACCAGACATCAACCCAACTACAAATTTTTCATTTTTGTTAGCCAATTTAATAAGAGGTTGCAATTTTTACATTTCCCCGCTCTGTTTTATCGAGTATTGTATGTTATTTAATAGCACTTCATTGATTTCAACTTCAACTTTTTGGAGTGCCAGCAACGCCGCTCCATATTGCGGTTCAAACATAGGATCAGAAATCTCAACGTTCCAGGATATTTCATACAATTCTTTCGAGATCTCATTAATAAACATCTCTTTTTGTTTGAACATGCTGCCTATTAGAGCGACCTTTATTTCATTATTTTCAAAATATAATTGATGTGCAACTGCTTTAGCCAGGATTCCTAATTCTCGACCAGTACGACGGACAATTTGTTCAGCAATTGCATCCCCCTGATTTGCCATTTCAAATACAATTAAAGCTAAATCGGCAATAGCAACTCGGTCTATTTTTTCTTGGTAAATGTAAGGAATAATCTGATCAATAGTAGTTAATTTAAAATGCTCTTCCAGGCGATTTCGCAACTTTGTTTTATCTCCACGTCCATCCAGATCTTTTAAAGCTGCGATAATTGCCTCATGTCCCATAAAATAACCACTACCTTCATCACCTAACAAATATCCCCAACCACCGGAACGAACAACCTTGCCTTCATTATTTTTACCGAAACAGATGGCTCCTGTGCCAGAAATGATAATTATCCCTGGACCAGTCCCAAAAGCGCCTGCCAGTGCAGCCATCGCATCGCTATCAACTAAAATTTTTCCGCTAAATTCTGTATCGCTAAATAGCGCAATTATCTCCTCCTGATCATTTTTCCTTCCAGCTCCAGCCAGTCCTAAAAAGACGCAATTAATTTTATTAGGAGAAATGTTGGTAATATTCATAATTTTTGTAAAACCATCCAAGATTTCTTCTTTTAATTTTTTCCCACCAATTACCTGATAATTTGTACTTTCTCCTTTTAATTTACCAATTACGTTACCAGAATAGTCAAGTAAAACGAATTCAGTTTTTGTTCCACCACCATCGACTCCGATGACATAATGGTTCATTTTCTTACCTTTCAAAATATTTAATTTTTATTTTAACCAACTACAATGAATTTCTTAACGAGTTGTTGTTATGAACAAAACGTTTAAACATATCTCCTAAAATGTCCCATACAACTCTGGGATTCTGGCATCTCAATGCTGAAACTACGCGGCTGCCATAATAACTCCAACCTACCAGGCTATCAATTTTCTCATTCAAGCAAATCTCAATCGCTCTTTTAATATGTTTTTCCTCTCCAGCTATTATTCGAAAATTTTGTATCCAGAGTTGACTCTTTTTTTTATATTCGTCACACACACTGCTCAATTTTTTAGCTACACCTTTGACAAATGAATCAGCATTAAATTGAGAATAATACCAATACGCATTTGCTGCAAAAATATCCAGGGTGGGAATTTCACAAACCAGATGCCAACTTGACATGGATAAATTTTTAGCATATATTGGAGAAAGACAAACTATATTGATTAAATGTTTTTTTTTGCTATAATCACAAAGTTCTTTCAAAAAACTAGCTATCGTACATTCGTTTAATAGCTTTATTTCTTCACCAATGCCCTTAGGTAAACGATGATAAAATTTTTGTAAATAAAGCTTCTTACAATAATTGCACCAACATCCCCATTGCAACAATTTATTATCATTTTTAAAAATATAGTAATGTGGATTTTCCCATACAATACCATCTGCCCCTAATTCAACAATTCTATTGATCCATTGTTTTAAAAAAGTCGCGAATTCCGGATTATTCATACATGCGGCTGGAACAGATTGGGAGTTAGATAAAATCTGCCAACATTCCCGATGTTCTAAAACAAACTTGCTTCCTCCATATCCATTAAATACATTACCAAAACTCCACGGCTGGACGATCACCACTAAACCAGCTTTTTTCGTGATATCAAATATTTCAGCCAATGATTTATGATAAAGATCAATATCTTCTTCGGACACTGGATGAATCACAAAATTGCAATGATGGGTTAAAATTTCTTCCAAATCATAAATATAATGAATTGGATCTCTAGTTCCAAAATATACAATTCCTGTTGTAACTTCAAAATTTTGATTGTATTTTTGATTCATTCACATTACATTCAATTTTACCAACAGACAGTAGCTTTGACAAAGTTTTATTCACTATTATGCAACAGGAAATATTGGTAACTTCCTTAAAGAAACCATTAACCAGGAAGCCAAAAAAGCTTTAACAAAATCAATCGGAATAAATATCATAACAGCAGTCGTTAATGCATCGTCCCAGTCAACATTAGCAGAAGCGAGTTGATCTAATCTAAAATATAATCCAAGTTTTAAATTAATATACAAATAAGCCAGCCCAAAAATAAATATTACTATTAAACCAGTAATGTCAGAAACAAAAAATAAAAGAAATGCTTTTACCTTTGAAATATTCATAATCTCAAACTTAGCAAAAAATAACTTTAATAGCATCCCTATAGTAAAAGCACAGAAAGGATAGCCTAATAAGTATCCAAAGGTTGGTTGAAATATATAACCTGGACCTCCACCATAAGCAAAAACAGGAATTCCTAAAAGCCCCACGGTTAAATATAGTAATTGACTGATGAAGCCAAATTTAAATCCCAATAAATTTCCACTCATGATTACGAAAAATGTCTGTAACGTTATGGGAATGTGAGGCAATGGAATTTTTAGATATGCACCAATTGCTGTTAAAGTTGCAAAAAAGCTAATGAAAATAATTATCTTATTTCGAGTATTTATCTTCAACATTTTTTTGTCTAATTTTGAAATTGTTGTAAATATACAAAAATTAATTCTCAAAGTCAAATTCATTTTTTCAAGAAAGCACATTTTGAACTTTAAATTATTTTCTACGTTTAACTTAGTTAACTTCATTATTATAAAGTTAGTTAATGTAGATAAATGATTAAACGAGTTATAAAATATTCGATAGCTATCATCATTATTTTTAATCATTCCTTTGTTTGTGGTCAAATCATAACAATAGATACACTATCCTTAGAATATGATAACGTCGATTCACCGCCATTATGTTATGTACCACACAAGATTATTCGAAGACCTAAAATTGGTTTAGCTCTAAGCGGTGGTGGTGCTCGTGGCTTTGCTCAAATAGGTGTACTTCAGATACTTGAAGAATATAATATTCCAATCGATATTATAGTTGGTTCGAGCATGGGAAGTATCGTGGGCGGACTATATGCGGCTGGCTATTCTCCAAAAGAAATTGAAGAATTATCCCACAGCATCGATTGGAGTAAGATTATGGTTGATAAACCACCCAGAACCAATTTATTCATTGGTCAAAAACAGGAACGAGGACGCTCCATTTTACAAATTAGATTTAAAGGTTTAAAGCCAACATTTCCGCAGGCAATCACTCCAGGTCAAAAGCTAACAACCATCTTAACAAATCTTAC
>Ga0209427_10002982_pt1 | contig 19882 bp, 19 predicted proteins | sample DeeMarSWOR136_30_FD_187465 | JGI IMG/M metagenome (GOLD analysis project Ga0209427, IMG submission 187465) | Marine sediment microbial communities from White Oak River estuary, North Carolina - WOR-1-36_30 (SPAdes) (version 2) | ecosystem: Environmental > Aquatic > Marine > Intertidal zone >...
AACAAAACCATATTTTACTAAGAGGTGTTTGATTTCATCCAAAAATTGAAATTTATAGGTCATTTCTTTTGTTATGTGAGTCTTTTCATTAAAGCATCTATTTAAATCTTCTAAAATATCAGGTCTATCTTTATACATCTCAGATGCTTTATTACCTAGATAACTTTCAGCATTCCCTTTAGTTATAGTGTCTGCTGCATTGTTAAAATCGATAAAGACAAAATCATTTTCAAGCTTTTTCCAAGTATAAGTAGCTATGGGGCCTTCTTTATAAAGTGCTTTAAACATTTCCTCTGAATCTTTTAGTTTCTGTTCTGCTTTTTTACGATTGGTGATATTCTTCCCAATCCCTAAGATTGCATAAATCTTCCCATTTTTCTTCAATGGTATACCAAAAGTGTCTACAAATATAAAATTCCCATCTTTTGCTTTAACTTTATACTCTCTACGTCTAGATTGTTTACCGGTATTTAAAATTTCTTTTAAGACTCTATATGCTTTATCTGTCTCTTTTTTATCAAGAATATCTATAAAATGTATATTAGAAAGCTCTTCGCGATCATACCCCAAAGCAATTAGAGTAAGATCATTTGCATCCAGAAAATTACCTTTTAAATCAGTGACATAAATTAAATCTAAGGAATAGTCAAACAAAATTTTATACATTTCTTTTATTTCTTCCCTATTATATCCCATAAAATCCCCAATCCTACTTATATATCCATAATCTCTAATTTTTTTTCCACATTGGTAATTTGATTATAAACGTACATCCCTTATCTCTTCCGGCTGATTCAGCCCAGATTTTACCATTATGCAAATCTATTATTTCTTTTGAGATATATAATCCAAGTCCAGAACCTTGAATATCAATATATTCTAATCCCTCTCCGTATCGTTCTATCTTCCCAAATCTTGTAAATATGATATCCATCTCTTCTTTGGTTAAACCAATCCCTGTATCACTTACCTCTAATTCTACCCAATTTCCTATTTTATTCAATTTTACAGTAATATTACCACCAGGTGGAGTATTTTTTATTGCATTTGATAAAACATTTAGAATAGCTTGTTCAATTCTAATTTTATCTATTACAATATTTAAAAAATCTGGAAGCTGGAGTTTTAAGTTTAAATCTCGCTTTTTTATTAGATATATCATTTCTTTTGAGCATTCTTTAATTATCTCAGCTAAATCTGTGTATTCTTTCTCTAATTCTAATTTATTATACTCTATTCTAGTTACATCAAGTAGGTTATCAACTAAGTATTTGAGTCTTTTTCCACCTTTTTCAATCATTTGTACTAATTCTTTTATATCTTTTTTAAATTCTTGCTTATATAATTCTAGGAGTAGTTCTGATGCTCCTAAGATTGAAAATAGGGGTGTTTTTAATTCATGTGATACCCTCGAAATTAAATCTTTTCTAACTTGGTCTAGTTCTTTTAACTTTTGAATTTCTTCTTTAATTAGAAGATCTGCCTTTTTCTGCTCTGAAATATCATTTATTACCGTTTGTAATAAAGTTTTTTCTCCTAGTTTAACTAGAGTAGATTGATATCTTATCCAAATCAAACTTCCGTCTTTTTTATATAATTCAATATCTAATGGAGGTAAAATCAGACCTTCTAAGACCTTTACAAATCGTTTAAGCATTATAGGTACATATTTAGGGTTAACAACTGGAAGATTTTTAAATTCATATCCCACTAATTCATCCTGACTATATCCAAGTAATTTTTCAATAGCTGGATTACAATAAATGAGTACTCCTTTTTCATCAATTAAAGCAATTGAGAATGGAACAGTTTCAATCAAATTTCTATATCTTTCTTCTGATTCTTTTAATTTTTGTTCAAGTTCAAACTTCTCTGTGATATCTGATATTAGCCCCTGAATTATGTTTGAATTCCCATTCTTGATTTGAATTATATGTGAATTTAGTTGTACTATCATTTTTTCACCATTTATCTTTTTTGCATGGACAGAATAATTTCTAACAAAACCATTATCCTTTAATTCTTTTAAGTATGTATTTCTCTCCTCGGGATTTTGCCAAAAGTTATGCACATCTTTATTAGTTAAATTTTCCGTTAGATTATATCCCAAAATCTTGCAGAATGCGGGATTATGATTTATTATTATACCATCCCATCTCACTTGATAAAAGCCTAAATCTAAATTATTAACCATGTTTCTATATTTTTCTTCTGATTCTTTCAATTTTTTTTCTGTTAGAACTCGAATTGTAATATCTCGTATAACACCCTGAATAACTTGCTTTCCCCCAATATCAAATAAACTTGATGAAACTTCAGCAAGGAAAATGTTACCATTTTTCTTTTTAAAACTTATTTCAAATCTTATAAAACCTTTTTTAGAAATTTCATTGAACGCTTTTTCAGATTCTTCTAAAACTTCTATAGGATGAAGCTCGGGAATTTTAAGCTTTAAAATCTCAGATCTTGTATATCCAAACTGTTCTAAGACTTTTTGATTAATATCTATAATATTACCTTCTAAATCATGAATAATAATAGCATCAATTGAGTGATGGAAGAGATTACTATATTTTTCTTCCGATTCTCTCAACTTTTGAGTTCTTATATCAACTAGTTGTTCTAGCTCTTTTTTAAATCTTTTTTCCTCTTCTATCTTTTTGGTTACATCTCGAAATATTCCATAAAATCCTATTTTCTCTCCCTTAGAATTATATTTTAAATATACAGAAGTTTCACCAAAAATTTTGTCCCCGAATTTATTTTTAAATTCATATTGAAAATCTACTAAAGGTTCACCCGTGTTATAAACAGATTTGAAACCTTCAAATACTTTATCTCTATTCTGCTCATTTGTAAAATGATTATAGTTTAATCCTAATAATTCTTTTTTAGAATAACCAGTAAGTTTACGTAATGAATCATTAAAATATGTGAAAGTTCCCTTCAAATCAACTTCAAAATAGCATTCTTTTATGCTTTCAATTATCTGTAAAAATTTATCTTTAGAAAACTCCACTTTATTCCTTAACCTTTTAAATATCTGTTGATTTTAAGTAAGAACTCACAACTTTAGAATTAGAAACAATAGACTCTAAATTGTAATTTTCTTTTATGAGTTTAATGAAATATTAACTATTTATTTTTTATTTAAAAACAAGTATTATCTTATACATAATGTTATTAAATAAAATCTGTATAATCAGTAGAAATTATAATATATTGATTAATAATTACTTTTATCTCTTATTTTTATAAATGGTAAGAATTAAAAATTTATCTACGTTTGAAATTATACAGAATCTAATTTAAAACTAATTCTGATGTTTAAATGGGAAACGTAAAAAAGGATTTTCAAAAAATTTTAGGCTCTGTTCAAAAACCAGTAAAAGGGGAAGCAGGGAAAACTGGAACGTGGAGTTCTCAAAAACCTGTAATTGACTTAAATAAATGTATCCCTGTTAAATCGGGAAAACCTAGTTGCTTTAACTGTTGGCTTTATTGTCCTGAAGCAGTAGTCTCAAGAACTATACCACCCCAAATCGATTTAGAATATTGTAAAGGATGTGGAATTTGTATGGAGGAATGTCCAGTTAATGCTATTACTATGGAGGAAGAATATAAATTATGACAGTAACAGAAGATAATAAGATGGATATTAGGGATGATATAATGATCTTAACAGGAAATCATGCTGCGGCTCATGCATTTAGACAAGCTAAAGTAGGTGTAGTTTCTGCATATCCAATCACACCTCAAAGCCCAGTGGTTGAAAAAATAGCTGAATTTATAGCTGATGGAAAATTAAATGCTAGATTTGTTAAAGTTGAATCAGAACATTCGGCATTGGCTGTATGTTGCGCTGCTTCTGCTACTGGATCAAGAGTTGGTACAGCAACCTCAGCTCATGGTTTAGAATTGATGTATGAAATGCTACCATGGGCATCAGGAAATAGATTGCCCATAATTATTAATTTAGCAACAAGATCTTTAGGAGCTCCTTGGAGTGTGTGGACAGATCATCAAGATTTCATAACTATCAGAGATGTAGGATGGATTCAATTTATGTGTGAAACAAATCAAGAGATCTATGATAATAATATTCAAGCTTTTAAAATAGCAGAAGATCCTCGCGTATATCTCCCCGTTATTAATGCTTATGATGGATATATATTATCTCATACCTTAATGCCCGTTAAATTGGAAAAACAAAAAGATGTGGATGATTTTTTACCACCTATAACACATCATATAAATTTATCTGATATTTCACAAATAAAAGGAATTGATCCAGTCACCACACCGCATATCGTTATACGAGAAGAAGGAACGGCTCCAGGGTATTATGAATACAGATTTTCGCTTCAAAAAGCTTTAGAAAATTCAATTAATGTAATCAAGGAAGTCCATGATGATTTTGCCATTAGATTCGGCAGATCATATGGAAATGGTATATACAAAGCAGTTGAAACTGATGATACTGATACGATTATATTTGCAATGGGTTCAGTTGCTTCACAGTCTAGAATAGCACTTAAAAAATTTCGAAGTGAAGGTTTAAAAATTGGATTAGTAAGTCTTAGATTATTCAGACCTTATCCTTCTGAAGAATTAAGGGAATTTTTCAAGACTAAAAAAAATATAATAGTTTTTGATAGGGATATTGGATATGGATATGAAGGAGTTCTATCTTATGAATTAAAAGCGGCTCTTTATGGTTTAAATAAAAGGCCAAACATAAAGGGTTTTATTGTTGGCTTAGGGGGTAGGGATGTAAAAACGGAACATATAATTACTGGTGTTCGTAGAGCTTTGAATGATTTTGAACAAGGAATATTTACAAATAAAACTGAATTTTTGGGTTTAAGATTAGATGAATTAAGAGATTATGATGAATCAACTTACTTTAAAAATGGGTGAGAAATGATGGTAAATGTTATGGATCTTCCCGAAGAAGAATATATTTATCCAGGCACTCGTGCATGCGCAGGTTGTGGCATGGCGTTGATTTATCGAATTGCTTTAAAAGCTTTAGGAAATAAAACATTGATCACAGTACCAGCGTCTTGTTTAACAGTTTTACATGGAATGCAAGGTTTCTGTTCAACAAAAATATCTGTTTATCACACACCATTTGCAACTACTGGAGCAGCAGCTTCAGGCATCTTAGCTTCACTAGAAGATAAAGGTCTAGCGGATGAAATTACGGTTTTAGCGTTTGCTGGAGATGGTGGTACTACCGATATTGGGATACAAGCTTTGAGTGGTGCGGCAGAACGAGGAACAAACTTTATCTATGCATGTTATGATAATGAAGCATATATGAATACAGGTGTTCAACGGAGTGGATCAACACCACTAGGAGTTAAAACAACTACTACACCAGAAGGAAAATATGGACATAAGAAGAATATGCCTAAAATATTAGAAGCTCATAACATTCCATATGTAACAACTGGTATTGCCTCCTATCCATTAGATCTCTATGAAAAATTTAAAAAGGCTAAGGATATTTATGGACCGAAATACTTTCACATTTTATCTCCCTGTCCTCCTGGATGGGGGTATGAACCCAAAGATACTATTCTAATTGGTCGATTAGCAGTACAAACCGGTTTCTGGATTTTGTATGAAGTTGAGAATGGTATTTTAAAACTATCAAAACCAAGTAGTAGATATTTAGATCCTACAAAGCGTAAACCTATTGAAGAATATCTTAAAACTCAAAAAAGATTCAGTCAAATGACTCAACAAGAAATTCAGGTATATAAAACTTATATTAATGAGATGTGGATAGACATAGAAAGAAGAATTAAAAGCCAAGAAATCTAATTTCATATTTTATTAAAATTTCTTTTGTTCAATACTTCTTTAGCTTATAATCATTATTTTATAGAAAAAAATAAATGTTAATTTTAGTTAAGATAAATAAGATACTAAATGCTAAGAACATTCATTTTTGATGATTCTAAATCTCAATGGATAGAAGAAGAACATCAACTATTATCACATGATATCTGCGCAATTTTGGATGATGAAAAAGAAACTCTCTATCTTTGGGATGGTCCAAAAAGTAGTAAAGATAATTTTAGGAAAGGTTATCATCAAATTAAAGATTTACTTTCTGAATTTCCAGAACTAAATATACAGTTTTTTATGGTAAAAAAAGATTTTCCGGTCGAAATTGAAAATAAACTCGAATCAATGTTAGAATCAACAAAATTAGGAAAAAATAAAAATTTTAAGTTCAGTAGATTTACTACAATACGTATTTATACCATTTCAATAATAGTTGTTATTTTTTTTCCAATTATATCTTTCTTAAACTTGACAACATCTGTATTTTGGTCAAACTTAAATAATAATTACAAAATAAATAGTGAAATGTACGAGATTTGGATTAATAACTCTATAATTTTTATTCTAATTACGTTAAGTTTCTGTATTATTAATTTTATGATTGGAATAATTGAGAAAGATAGTCAAACTATTATTTTTTCCTTAAATGGATTAATAATATGTATTGGATTAGTATTATATCTAAACCAAGGTGTATATTTATTTTTATTTCAAGAGGGTTCTACCCCTGATAAATACTTAATATTACGAGAAGATATACTTATATTTCTAATATTTAATTTAATAGCAATACTCCTTTTTGAAATTCCAAATATATATAAATTAACATCTTTTTTCAAAACCTATAGAAAATTCATTTTTTAGCTGAAAATAATGTGGAAGTAGCAAATCTTCTTACTAGTATGGATAAGGAAGATCTCAGAATACTTATGGCAATTGAGATCGGAATGAGAAAATCTGAATATGTAATTGTTAGAAATATTAAATTTTACTCGAGATATAAGATGGAAGAGACATTATTCAGACTAAATAAAGTCCATAAACTAGATTTAATAATTAGAGACTCTTCAAAAGCAGAAATCGCTTACACACTTAATTCTAAAGCATATGATTTACTTGCTTTGCATGCTTTAGTTGAAAAAAACATAATTAGTCAACTAGGACCCCTTATAGGAAAAGGAAAAGAGTCCGATGTATATAGCTGTATGGATGATGAAAAAAACATTTATGCAATTAAATTTTATCGTATGGGCAGAACTAGTTTTAAAAATATTAAGCTTTATCGAGATATTATAGGAGAAAGAGGACATTTATCATGGCTTTATGTAAATAGACTTGCTGCCAAAAAAGAATTTGAAGCTTTGAAAAGAATATATAAACTCAAGTTAAACACTCCAAAGCCCATTGGATATAATAGACATGCTGTTGTAATGTCATATTTGAGAGGAAAAGAGCTTGTTTATTATAAAAATATTGATAAGCCAGCAAAAATATTTAATCAAATTATTAAACAATTGAAGGTAATCTATCAAAAAGCTCATATGATTCATGGAGATTTAGGTGAATTCAATATAGTTATAGATGAAGAAGGAAATATTTTATTAATTGATTGGCTCCAATGGGTTAAAAAAAATCATCCTAATGCAAAATCTATACTTGAAAGAGATATTACTAATATATGTAATTATTTTCGTAAGAAATTTAACGTTGAGAGTAATATTAATAAGATTTTAAAAGATTTTTATAAGAAGTGAAATTTTTTCTTTAATTATGTAAAACTTTACCAATAATAATAAAATCCTCCAAATCTTGTTTATTTACTATAATATATTCCTTGACATTCAGCTTTATCATATCTTTCAAGCTTTTTATATCAATCTTTTTCTTCAAAATTGAAAATCTGAAATCAGCATTATTTTTACAGACTTTAAAGGATTCTGTAAATCCTTTTTGGATATGTGGTAAATTTTGAAATGAAGTAAACGAAATGAATAAATCAAATACAGATTTTCTAAAAGGTAAATTTTCGATATCACATAATATTAAAGAAAAATTGTATTTATAACCGAGTTTATCAAATTTTAATTTAAATTTCAATAACATATTCCAAGAAATATCAAGAGCAACATAATTAAACCTTAAATATTCTTTATCTAAATTCTTCTTATTAATATAGTCCAATAATAAACCAGTACCGCATCCAGCATCAAGAATGGTTTTTTGAATCAAATTATAATTGTTTAATAATATCTCATATTTTCTCTCTTGGATTTTCCCATATCTCTCATCATAGAAATAGGAGGATGAGTCATAACTCTCGATAATTTTTCTTTTTTTATTTGATTGTCTAATCTGATTATCCAATAAAGATCCCAAATACAAAAGTTTAAAAAATATTCAATATCGATAAGGTTTTAATTCAAAAAAATCTATCTTTAAATTATCTTTTCAATAAATATTGGTATAATTTTTTGTTATTAAAGGTATAAACATGTCAAGTAAAAATAATAAAAACCCTCTCTCTATTTTACAAGCTGCTCAAAACAGCATAATTTTGTTAAGACTTAAAGATGGAACAGAATATAGGGGATTATTAAAGGAGATTGATGCGTACATGAACATGATCTTGGAGGATGCTACAGAACTTTTAGAGGGCACTCCTGTCGCTAAATACAACGAAATATTCATTCGTGGGAACAATCTCCTCTTCATAAAACCAGATGCTTCCCAAATTACATAATTAGTATTATAATTTATATTTTTTAGGTTTAAATAAATTTAAAAGCACGTATTATAGTTTTAGCAAATTTGGGATTATCCTGTTATTTCTAATAATTGCATATGAAGCTGGATTTGGAGAATAAGAACCTCTATAATTAGCACTAGAAAATATTGATAAGAGTCGCTTGTTAAAAAACCACCTATAACCTTCTGGAAAGCACTCATGAGCTCTTATGAGGTATTTTAAATCATTTAAACTCATAAAAGTATAAAATGCTCCTTCTCCGAAAAAGTATATACCAGGACCTCTAAAACTTTCAGTAAAGCCTTGTAAATCTTCTTTAGGATCGTTCCACATGATTTGAAATACACTTTGACCAATTGAATTGAATATAGTATCAAGATTTTTAGTTTTAACTCCTTTTAATTTTTTTAAAATCTCTGTATCTTGTGGAATTCCCCCATGTAAACATAAAATATTATTGTTTATTAATGCACATAACGGTAGTACATTATACAAAGACAAAATCTCTTTAAATTTTAATTGATCTTTAAAGCGTTTAATGAAATCTTGAAAAAATCCGTAATATTGGTTTATTTCTAATGTTTCATGATTACCTCTTAGTAAGTAATACTTATCAGGGTAAAGAAGTTTTAAGACTAAGACTATAACCAAACACTCTAATTGTTTTGGACCACGATCTACAATATCTCCTAGAAATATAACTTTCTTTGGCTTACTTACGTTAATAATTTTGATAATATTTAAAAGTGTATCTAGGTTACCATGTATATCTCCAATAACATACACCTCCTCATCTATTTCGTCAATAATAAATTCTAATAAGAGATTTTCTTTGTTAAAAAGTCTATTTACGTTTTGTATTATTTTTGAAATATCTTCAAATTTCAAGTTTGTTATTCTCATTGGTTCTATTATTAATTTTTCCAAAAATGAGGTCTCGATCAAATCCTATCATGCTCAATCTTTATATTTCAAATTTAGATCTTAAAATTGTATCTATATTTCTAATAAAGTTTCTAATATTTTTATTAGTAAGGAATTCTAATTTATCTCTAATAATTGTAAAAATAATATTAAACTTAGATATGAGGAAGCCAAGATTCAATGGTAATAACAACTGCTGAAGATTTTTTAGTTTACTTACAAAATATAATAGTAAAGTTTGAGAATGAAAAGATTAAAAATAACAAACCAAATTTAGGCGTAATATATACACCTAACCAAATCGTACAAAATATTGTATCCAGCATCTTTAAAAGCTATAACATTAAAAATATCCAAATTAATAACCTTAAAAATATTAGAATCTTGGATCCAGCATGTGGTTCTGGAAGATTTTTATTAGCTGCTGCTTTAGAATTATATGAATTTTATAGAGATAGTAATCTAAAACATCAAGATTATGAAATAAAGAAATATATAATTCAAAACCATCTTTATGGAGTCGATATTGAGGCAAAAGCTTGCTTCATAACAAAATTGAGATTATTTTTATGGCTGGTATCAAATGAGACTTCTCAATTTTTTATAAATAAGATAAGCATAAAAGATTTAAGCCTTTCAAATATGGAACAAATTTTTGAACGATTTCATCTTAAATTTAATATATTTTGTACTGATTTTCTTTTAGATTTTAACATCGATAAATTTGATATTATTTTCGGAAATCCACCTTATATTGAAAACAAGAAAATTAAAAACGTAGAATTTAAGAAAAAATTAGTTAAAAGATTTAAATCTGCATATCGTTTATTTGATCTTTCAATACTTTTTATCGAGAAGTCTTTAGAACTGTTAGAAGATAATGGATACATCTCATTTATTTTACCCAACAAATTTTTATCAGCAGATTATGGTATTAAAGTAAGAAATTTATTGTTTAATCAAATAGAAATAGAAGAGATTATAAATATATCATCTTTACCCATATTTCAAAACACAGCAACCTATCCTATTATTTTAACTCTAAAAAAAGTTAAACCAAGCGAGGAACATAAAGTACATATTAAAATTTTCAATAATATTGAGGATTTATCGCAAAATAATAAAATTAAAACTATTAAATTTCATCAAAATTTAATTCAAATATTTCCTTCTAAAGTAATCCCAATTTCTGGGAATATTGAATTAATCTCATATTTATATAGAAACTTTAAAACTTTCACTGAAACTTTTAAGGATTTAAAGATTATATATCGACCTTTTGGTTTTTTAAGATATCGCAAATATTTTAATAATATTAGTGAGATGCGTCAATCAGATAATGATCTTTTATTGATTGGAACAGGTAATATAGGAAAAGCTCATATAAAATTTAATAAGAGAATAAAAATTGCGGGGAAAAATATTAAAATTTCTTATTTTAACTATAATCCAGGATTTAAGCATGTTTGGAGCGATTTAAATAGCGAAAAACTAATCTTTAGGGAAATTGCAAAAGATTTAACCTGTTGTTATGATCCTGGTATATTTATTAATATAACAGGTCTTTATTTTATAAAAATAACCTCATTTAATACTAATCAATTATTCAGTCTTTTAACTATCTTAAATTCTGAATTTTTGGATTCCGTGTTTAAAACTTTATTTAGTTCATTACATATGGCTGGAGGGTATTTAAGATTTAATGGAAGCTTCATTAAAAGATTGCCTATGCCTCACCAATATCCTTCATCACTATCTTATTGTGGAAAATTAATTCAATTCATTAGCCAATTACAATATGATCTTAATTCTTCCATACAAAATAATCGAATTAAATCTAAATTTGAAAGAATAAGAGATAAATATTCTATAAATATAGACAAAATATTAACTTTTTTTAGAAATTTAAGCAATTCTTTAGTGAAATTGCTATATTTGGATGAATTTTATTTAAAATCTCAATTAGACTATAATATCATAAGAAAAATCTTGTATTTCGATTTTAATAGACAAATTAGCAATCTTCGATTTAAATATATTTTACCTAGATTTGAAATGCAAAAATATAGTATTTGCTCATTAGACGAACTGGAGTTAAATTTAATTGAAATTAAGAAATTTTTTGATAAAACATATGAAGACATAAAATTAGTGAATCAAATGAGCAGTATTCTTAATAATAAATTATAATAAGAAGAATTTTATCAGTTATTATAACTAAATATTTCGAATTAAATTATAATAAAAATAAATTTTAACTAGCATTGTATATTAAAAATATCAAGGAAGTAAAAATCAAAAACAATAGTGAATGAATGCAATGGCAAAAAAAAAAAGTGTACCCAAAAAAGTTGAAGAAGACGAAGAAAACTTCGAACTTCCAGATGGTAAAGTTGATGAGGATGGGGATGAAATATTAGATTTAGCAGATTGGAAAGATAATTTAGAAGAAGATTTAGATTATGATTTGAGTAAAGTGGAAGATGAGATGCTAGCTGATGAAACCGAGGATGAAGAATTCGGAATGGAAGTAGATGAAGTTGTGAAAATGCTACGAGATGTTAAGTGTAAACCTTGTCCAGGACTAAAAACTAAGCCTGATTGTAAAGTTGCTCATGATTATGGGTGCCCTAAACCAAAGTAAAAATTGATTTTTTTAGCTAACCTTTTAATTTTTCCATTATTCTATTTTTTTATTGAGATGGAGTAATTCCGATAAATTTATGCCATAAATGATAACTCTTGCTTTCCAATAATCATAAGCGCATTATTCTTATCTTTATTGATCTTTTATTTAGTTGGTTTATCTGGGAAATAAATATTGACTTAGGGAATCCTTGTTATACAGTTGCCTTTTCGAGATGTTTTATTTTATCTACAACAACTTTTTTAATCGTATATACTCCTTTTGAGATATATTGGTCTTTTAGAGATCTATGGTTTGATCGTTGGAGAAAACTTAATCTTAAAGAATTAGAAATATCTGATATTACAATTGAGATTTCAGATGGGGATATACACGCTAATTTAATAAAACATCGAAATAACACTAAGGTTAATTCAAAGAATACTATTATTGTAATTTGTCATGGATTTTCAGATACAAAAGAAACTTTACAATATTATTATTATCCCCTTGCATATCAAGGGTATATTATATTAGCATATGATGCGAGAGGAACCGGGAAATCTAAGAAAATGGGAAAAAGGAGTCAATTCTTAGAAAGAGTTTCTGATTTTAAAGAAATTATAAATTGGATAAAATGTCAGAAAGAATTCTCTACTTTAAAAATTAACTGTATAGGATTTAGTGTTGGTGCTATTGCAGTATTATGCGGTGGTTTCCCTAATAATGATATTAAAAAAATAATTGTTATTTCCTCAATGTCGCATTATAAAAATAATATTCCAAAATACAATCCCATAGTAGTTTTAAGTTATCTTATGAAAGGCGTAAAACTATTCCCTAATTTTGAAGAGAATAGAAAATTATCACCTTATATCGCAATAGAGGATGTGAAAAAAAAGATTAAATTAGAAAAATGGGAAAAATACTCAAAACGGGTAATGTTAGTCCATTGTAGAAATGATAGAATAATAAAATTTAAAAATTTCATGCAAAATAAAGAAATTTTAGAATCCCCTAATCAGAACTTACTTATATTGAAAAAAGGGGGTCATACTTTAAAAAAAAATGAATGTGCTTTAGTCGGAGCTACTTTAAATTTTCTAAACACTTAATAATAGTTTTAATTATTAAATTAATTAAAATTGGAAAATCATTTCATTTATCGATTCTATTACTAATTTTATACTATGATTCATTATTTCCAGTTTAGAATTAAAATAATCTGATTCTGTTTTAGATTTTTCAATTTCATCAAAAATATTGAAAAATTGTTTTTGAGACTCTAATTCCATTGAATAAACTTTGGGTCTTACTGTAACATCATTCATATTTACAAAACATCCATGATCAATATGACTGTGATTAAATGCAGGAAAACACGTTTCCCAGAGTACATCCTTTAACTTTTTATATACATTTTTCGCTAAACATTTGCAAAAATCTTTACTTTTATTACTATAACAAAAATAGAAAGGCAATTTCTTCTTATTTCTTGATAAATAATCTTGCAATTTCTCATAAACAATTTCTAACTGTTTTATTGTTAAATTTATGTGAGTATGATTGGAATCAGGATTACATTTAAAAAATAAAGGTTTTCTTAAATATGGAATGTTATACAACTTGATAATATTATTGATAATTGCTTCTTTAAGCCAATGAGAGAATTTATAAGTAATTGAATCTTTTTTCAGGTTTTCGACTAAATCTATTGTAAATCTTTCTAGAAGTGAAGTTTCATGGAAATCAAGTATATAAATAGGAATATCTTGATTAACCCAATATTTTTCGAGCAACTTCTTTATAATTCTTGTATGTTCGGGAAGCTGACGATTAATTAAATCATTTCCGTTATTCTCAAAATCTGGAATAAAGGTCTTCCTCCAATAACGGTTTAGATTTTTTCCATTTTTTAAATAATAACCTGATTTGTTATCTATTCTAGGATTTAAAAATCCATAAGGATTCATTAATGGAGCGAAGATTAATACTTGTTGGTTCAATAAAATATTATCTACAGCGATTTCTGAATTCTTAATCATGTTTAAAAATTCAATAATCCCAAATAGTCCATTATATTCATTATGTTGGGCTCCTATAAAGATTTTCACATGTTTATTCTCTTCAATTTCCTGTGATTTTGAAATGATGATAATTGGAATCCTACCTTCATAAGTTTCATATTCTTCATATTTAATAAAATCGATTTGGTTAATCTCTTTTAGATGAATCAAAATTTGATTTAAAAACTTCTCCCTATTCTGTATATCTAGCAAAAATTTTAAAGTCTCTACATCAATCATAATTCAATCGAAAATTTTTTCCCACTGTGAGAATTTCATGATTTTTTGATAATCTTTTACTATATTAGCAAATAAAACACATCCAATACAGAACATATTCACAAAATCTTCAATTGACAAGTTTAATAATTTACAGCTTGCTTCTGAAAAACCTATTCCACGATCTATTTCTATTTGCCCATCATAACCAGATAAATTAACCACAAATTCTTCTTTATTTGCCCCATTCTTATAAATTCCACGAGCTATTCGCCCCAAACCTCCTATTGGAATTATAATTCCATTATTTTGAGCTAGATAAATCCGTATATCAAACGTATGTTCCCCACCTCTCCAATTTATTAAAGAAAAATTAGCTTTTTCTTGAATTGTATATGGATAAGGATTTCTATTTTCCTTGAATTTATCATAAAATTCTTTTTTACTTTTTTCTATTAGATTAATAATATTTACTGACTTTTCATATTCAGAGATTGGTATAACTCCAGCACCCCCAGAACCACCACTAGGTTTGATGATAAACGGCTTTTTGTATTTATTAATGAGAAATTTTAGTTTATCTATTAACTCTCTCTCATCAAACGCTTTAGTAAACACAAGATGTCTGAGATTATATTTTTTTAATGATAATCTGCTATAATAACTTGCTAAATAAGTAAGAGATTTATCATCAGTAATTTTAAAAATAGGATTTACAATTTTTGTTTTTATTTGATGAAAATTTACCTCTATTTGTTTATTAAATATTTCATCGTTAAAACGTCTTGCAATACCATCCCCAATTAAAAGATTTACTTTTTCATCATTATATTCAATCCAATTATTAGAAAAGGATAAAGATTCAGAAATTTGCTTATAATCAGCTATTAAAAACACAATATTTGCTTTAAAACCTTTATCATAATTATCTCTATTAAAAATTTTTACTGAATAATTTTTTGCTTTTAGCCTTCTTCGAAAAAATTCAATCATAATAACTTTTTCATGAATTAAAGCATCATTTATAGGGACTCCAACAATTATAAAAACTTTCTTATCTTTTCTTTCATTTTTTTCAGCTGTTTTTAAAATTGCTTTAAGATATCCATGATACAAAAAATTTTGTTGCTTTGTAGTTAAAATTGAAAGGCCTCTATGGGATCCACCATTAGTTTCAAGAAGGAAGAACTTTTTTCCTTCAAGCTCATCAGAAACCATAAAATCTATACTTCCCGCGAAAAAAGAATCTGAATTAACAAGTATATTATCATTTTCCTTCTTCATTTTCTCTAATGCTTTCTCTCTAACCATATCAACGAATACATCTTCTTGAGAAGCTCGCAATTCTGCAAAAGATACTAAATCCATTCCCAGAGAGTTTCCGAGAATCGTTAGTTCCAAATCCGAATCCGAAATCTTACTCGACATCAATTTTAGAAATTTGGTTAATAAATCTCTTTCCATTAAAACCAAATATAAGCTTTAGATTTATGCTATAATATTTCAAACACAAACTTTTTTTATATTTTTTTGCTCAATATAGCAAAAATCCCAGTTCATTTAAAGTAACAAAAAAAGTTAATTGATAACATCATAGATATAAATAGCCTTGATGGTTTCCTTTTGTTGATAATCTAAGGCTACCAAGTGAAATTTTTTTTACCTCAAGTTGTTGTTTATAATTGAGGTTTGAATAAAGTAAAATATAATTTTTTTCAATATTAATAGTGAAGAGTAATCCAATTTCAATTAATTTAGAATCTTCTGTCATTAACCCTATTATTACATAATGGTAAGGTAAATTAATTAGATCATTTAATGCAATTTCTTTCTCAATAATTTCATCATTTTCTTTATCATAATCTGCCTTTATAAATTTCGTATCATCTAAAGGCATTGATATTTTTCTAAATTCTTCAAATTTCTTTGAAAATTGGCTCTGTCTTAAAAATCTCCGCTCATCTTTATCTTTCTCATAAAAATATAGATTCTTTTCATCAATAAGATATATTTTTCTATTTTTTCTCAAACTTACTGAAGAATTTTCAATAGCTTTCAGTTCTTCAATAGATTCATCATAAAAAATAATTAAAATATCTGGATCTACAGTTTTAATGAAAAAATTTTTGTATAAAATCCCTGCTTCTGTTTTTATCCAACCATCTGTATCTATTAAAATAAAATCGATTTTTTTGTGTTGTTCTATAAAATTGTCAATCAAATTTTTACAAGAAATTGATACGATGAATTTATAATTTCCTTTAGGAAAAGTGGCCCCAATAAATACTGTTCCTTCAGAATTAATATCTTCGCTTGAAATAATGCAATCTTTAATAATTCCAATGTTAATTGTCGTAGGAACATAAATAATTTGTTGACCTAAATCTGAATCAAGATAACCTCCTGTTAATTTTTCATTGGTAAAAGAATTTGCCAAATATTTAATAAGGGTAGTTTTTCCACTACTGATCCCTAAGACCATTATCTTTAAAGGTCTATTATTTGATTCTTTTTCTAATTCTTTTAAGATCAGATCCTTAATTTCAATCCATTTTGGTGGAATTGATTTTTTCTTCACTAATGTAATACGATCTTCAAATTTAGTATAGATTTCTAATTTAGAATTTTCTACTGCATATAATGGATAGCTTTGAGCACTTGGTATTATTAAGACATTTTGTGATTCTTTCTTAGATGAACTAATTTCATTATTCGGGATAAAAATCTTACCGAACACATCAATTTTTCCTTCTAATAGGGTTACTTTAGCTGGTCCTAGTGTTAATAAAGTATTTCCTTTATCAATATTCTTAATCATCAGTTATTCATCTTATATACAAATTAATTTAAAAATATTGTTTAAATACAAATTTCATTTATGAAATTAACTAATTCTGAAACAATTTGTGGATGATCTGGGCTATTTAATATCGGATGCTGATTGTTTTTTAGCCAAATTTTTCTTTTTTTTGATGAACTAATGTTTTCATAGATATAATCCATACTTTCTTTCGTTATTTCTGAATCTAAACAGCCTTGAAATAAAACTGCAGGACATTTCACTTTATTAAGAGACTTTTTCATCTCATTCATCAATTTTTTTACTTTTGTAGCGATATTTAATGGAATTTTATCATAGCCTACCCATGCTCCATTTGTATCATCTCTAAATGTATCCGAATTAATTGAATGATACTTTATAAATAATTTAAAGAAAGGAACAAGTTTAAATAAAAATCTCTGAATACCAACAGGACTACTTATTGTAAAAACAGCATCAAAACTGTATTGACCAGCTAATATTAAAGCTAATAAACCTCCCATGCTATGCCCTCCTACAATTATTCTGCTGCATTTATTCTTAAGATCATAAATCTCTCTCTCTAATGCATTTTTCCATGCGCTAATAGGAGTATTTCTTAGATTTTTAGGAGAAGTTCCAAAACCAGGTAGTAATGGGACATTAATGGTAAAACCCTTAATTTTATTCAAATCTTCTGCTAATAGTTTTAAATCAGCGCAGGTTCCCCCGCCCCCACCATGAATTAGTAATAATCCTATAGAATTCCCCTCATAATAAAAAGGACCGGCACCAGGTATTATTTCATGGTTATTTTCGATCATTTGTGCACCATTGTCACATAATACTCTTACGCTTTGCTTTCAAATAAATATTAACTCTTTATAATTCACAACAAAAAATTAGTATATAAAAATGATTTATTCTTTATTCCCTCATTTTTTTATAACAAGGAATACAAATTTCAGAACCATTGTGAAGCATAATTTTACTATGCATTGTTAGGTCTCCACAAATTTCACATTTTATTGATTCTTCAATTTGAGCCAATTCTGGAGGATGATACTCTATTTCCTCGATTTTAAATAGATCTTCCGGTTTTAATTTTAGCAATTGTTTAATATATTCATCTCTTGATAATTTTTTATTCTTAATTCCACCAGTTTTTAAGGAAAATTTCACTGCTTTTTCAGTTTTTCTATTGTAGATACTATAATTTAATTTACCATAATCAAGGTGAATTAGATTCCCTTTACCATATGTTGTACCTAATAAAACTTGAAGAGCATCAATACTACAATTATCGTTCTCTACAACAGCAACTAATTCTTCATCAGGGGAATAATTATTTTTATGTTCTAAGATGTATTTAGCAACTAAAACACCAATTGCTAATCCAGGGCACTCATGTCCATGAAATTCTGCAGCTTTTTGCATTAAAATTTGAGTATCCATTACGTACTTTACAATTTTTTTTTAATTAAATTTCAATTATATAATTTATTACATGTTTTAAATATATTTAATATAAGACAATTCTATAGAATTTGAACCTGTGTAAAATGAAATTCTTAATTAATTCAATGTTAGGTAAACTAACACGATTCCTAAGAATATTTGGATTCGATGCAGTATATGCTAACGACTTAATAGATTACTTTAAAATAGATCCCGTTCCTGATGAAAAATTAATAGAATTTGCTAAACAAAATGATAGGGTTATTATTACTAAAGATTATTTATTATACAAAAATAATCGAAGTAAAACAATATTATTGGAGGGAGAAGGCATTTATAATTATTTATCTCAACTCAATAATAATGGATTAGAATTTATATTTAATATTGAGAAGGCAAGATGTTCAATGTGTAATTCAGAATTAAAAAAGGTTAATGAGAAAGATCTCATTAAAGATCTTATTTTAGAAGAAACTTTTAATCATTATAATGAGTTCTTTCAATGTATCAATCCTCAATGTAAAAAAGTATATTGGAAAGGCTCTCACATTGAAGATATTATAAATAAAATTGAGGATAAATTAGAGCTTAATTCATAAATCTCTTGTTATTCTCTTTTAAGATATTTTTCTTTAATTTCCATAAATCTCTGTTTTGTCTTTTCCGCAAGTTCGGAATAATTCCCTTTCATATACATACTATATGCTTGATTTAACAATTCTAGACATTTTCGGTATTCTACATTCTTAAAATGATTTTCAGAGAGTGATACCAAATAATCTCCCTTTTTTTTGTAGAATTCAATGAATTGCCCTGATGTATCAATATTTTTACTCATTGTAATTATAAAATCCAATTTTTAATTATATAATATTTTATTATCTTAATCATAATAAAATTAACTAAATTATTACAATTCTATTTGCATCGATTTTTCACGAAATTCATCCATATCAATAATGATTCCTTTTAAACGTGACTCATCAGCAGCAAAAGCCATTAAATGACTTTCTAATACAGCTTTAGCATTTATAAGTGGTGAAGATATTTTATCTTTCACGCATTTAAGAAAGATATCTATTAAATTAAAATCACCACTACCATGTCCCGAGGATGGGGATAACTTTTTTCGGTTATAGATTATTTTTTGATTACCTGAATAATGATCATATAATTTTATTTGT
>Ga0209427_10002983_pt1 | contig 19880 bp, 17 predicted proteins | sample DeeMarSWOR136_30_FD_187465 | JGI IMG/M metagenome (GOLD analysis project Ga0209427, IMG submission 187465) | Marine sediment microbial communities from White Oak River estuary, North Carolina - WOR-1-36_30 (SPAdes) (version 2) | ecosystem: Environmental > Aquatic > Marine > Intertidal zone >...
CATTGACTGCCCCTTCCTAGCCCAAGAGCTCGGCTTCAGCAGGATAAGTGAGAATAGCATCGATGCCGTCTCCGACCGCGATTTCATCGTGGAATACCAGGCGGCAGCGGCCATGACCATGATGCACCTCTCCCGGCTTGCCGAGGAAATAGTCCTCTGGTCTTCATCTGAGTTTGGCTTCGTTGAGCTCGATGATGCCTATGCCACGGGCTCGAGCATCATGCCGCAGAAGAAAAACCCCGATGTCGCCGAGCTTGCTCGGGGAAAGACAGGTCGGGTCTACGGCAACCTTATCGGCATCCTGACCACATTGAAGGCGTTGCCTCTCTCTTATAACCGGGACTTGCAAGAGGATAAGGAAGGCTTCTTCGACACCGTAGATACCCTGCTTTCCACCCTCGATGTTTTCGCCGGGATGGTGCGCACGCTTCGAGTTCATGGCGACCGCACCAGGGATGCTGCCGCAGAGGGTTACATCTTAGCCACCGACATCGCGGACTATCTGGTGAAGAAGGGCGTTCCCTTCCGCCAAGCCCATACCATAGTTGCTGAGCTTGTCCGTTATGCTATGGAGCAAGGGAAGACCTTCCCCCAGCTCAGCCTCGATGAATACCAGAGATTCTCGCCTCTTTTCGACCAAGATGTTCACTCCATCACCTTAGAATCATCCCTTGCTGCCCGCAATCTCCCCGGCGGCACCGCGCCCGAGCAGGTAGACCAGGCACTGAGGACGGCGAGGAGGGCTGTCGGTGAGGGGTGAGATCAAGATAGCCCCTTCCATCCTATCTGCCGACTTCGCTCGGCTGGGGCAGCAGGTCGCCGAGGCCACTGAAGCCGGCGCCGACTATATCCATGTCGATGTTATGGACGGTCATTTTGTGCCCAATATCACCATTGGCGCCCCGGTGGTGCAGGCAATTCGCCCCTATACCTCGCTTCCCTTGGATGTGCACCTCATGATTGAGTCCCCGGAGAGGCATATTCGTCAGTTTGCTGAGGCCGGCGCCAACATCATCACCGTCCACGTCGAGGTTTGTCCCCATCTTCATCAGATTGTGGAGCAGATAAAGGGGCTCAAGGTCAAAGCTGGTGTGTCCCTCAATCCCGGGACCTCGCTTGCTGTGGTCGAGGAGGCTCTGCCCATTGTGGACTTGGTGCTATTGATGACAGTTGACCCTGGCTTCGGCGGTCAGCTTTTCATCAAAGGTATGGAGGACAAGATCGCCCGGCTCAGGCATGCCCTTGATGAGAGGGGCCTGGGTGCTGAGCTCGAGGTCGATGGCGGCATCACCGCTGAGACAGCGCCGCTTGCGGTTCGCGCCGGGGCACGGGTGCTGGTAGCGGGGTCAGCGATATTCAATCGCAGGGAAAGCGTTGCTGAGGCAATGGCTCGGATTAAGGAAAGCATAGATAAGCTTTAATCAAGGTTCTAAAACCAGAGAGGAGCTCTCATGAAGCAATGGCTGAGGTTGAAAGGTTATGTGATGCGGTCTGATGTGCGGCATTGGCGGCCGGCTGATGAGCACACTCCCGGAAAGTCTTCAGGCAAGAGTTTTAGCAATGGGTGATGGAATGCGCGAATCTATCGTCATCGAGAACTTGAGCAAGTACTACAACAGGTTTCTCGCTCTTGATAACTTATCCCTGAGGGTAATGGCGAACGAGAATGTCGGGCTCCTCGGCCCCAATGGCGCCGGTAAGAGCACAACCCTCAAGATCCTGTGTGGGCTCCTCCGTCCCTCTTCTGGTACCGCTTACATCGATGGCATCGATGTGGTGGAGAAGCCAGAGCAGGCGCTTTCCAGAATCGGCGTCATCGTGGAGACACCGGAGTTCTACTCCTTCCTCACGCCTGAAGAAACCCTTAGCTATCTGGGCAGGCTTCGGGGGATGCGAGGGGACGGCTTGCGATCCAGAATAAAGGAGGTGATCCGCCTCGTGGGACTCGAGGAATGGGCCGCAGCCAAGATAGAAAAGTTCTCCAGGGGGATGAAGCAGCGTTTGGGCTTGGCACAGGCAGTGCTACATGACCCACCAATTTTGATCTTGGATGAACCGGCGCTGGGGCTCGATCCCAGGGGCGTGGTGGAATTCCGAGAGATCATTGAGGGAGTGGGAAAGGAGAAAACGGTATTTTTCGCCTCCCATCAACTTATCGAGGTCGCCCAGATATGCAATAAGGTAGCGCTCATAGACGGTGGGCGGTTGCTTGCCTACGATGACATCGCTCAACTGGAGACAAAATACCAATCGCTCGAGCGAGCGTACCTCGAGTTGACAGGAGGGGCTATATGAGTGAATTCGAAAGGTTAAGGATAGTCGCAGGGTATGAGTTCCTGAAGCACCTGCGAAGAAAACGCCTCTACTGGATTCTCGGGGTCGTAATCGTCGCCGAATTGGCAGTCCTCATCGGTTTGCCGGCAGCACTTGGAGGCTACCCGGATGACGTGATGAGAACAGCTGCCATGCTCTCGATTGGTCCAAGTTTGGCAACGCTTGGGGCGGTGTTTTTCGCTGGAGACGCCATAGCGGGGGAGTTTGAAAGGAAAACCGGCTACATCCTTTTCACAAACCCAGTGAGTCGAAGCACCATAGTGATGGGGAAATTTCTTGCCTGCTATGCCGCGGTGGTATTACTCACCATTTTGGGGTATGTGATTGTTTGTATTGCCCTCCTGGCGATATATGGACAGGTCCCGATCGAGACCGCGGGATCATTTGGACTGTGTCTCCTCTTTGCTGGCAGCGTCCTCGCCGTGACCTTCTTCTTTAGCTCGGTATCAAAAGGGGCCATGGGGGCCACGGTGATAACGCTTGTTTTCATTATGGTCATATCCGGTGTTCTTGAGGGGATTCTCGCGATGGCTGACCTGCCAAGCTGGTTTCTCTTGTCTACGGCCGGTGACAGCATCGCTACCGTCTACGGTGGATACGAAGCTTTTATGCCAGGAGACACAGCCTACCGTATTCCCGAAGCCCCGGATATCGCCCTATGCATCCTGTCGATGGCAGTCTACTTGGTGGTGGGTTTCCTTTTGAGCCTATGGATAACCAAAAGGAGGCAGTTAGCTTAGCCAGGATCAGGCATTGTTCAGCCAGTAACCTTGTGTTGCGTGCGCAGGCATCTGGTGCAGATGGTCATTCTCTTTTTCTTGCCATCGGTGACCACGGTGATGGTCCTGATGTTCGGCTGCCAGCTTCGTTTTGTCCGCCGCTTGGAGTGGCTCACATTATGTCCAAACCGAGGACTCTTGCCACAAACTTCGCATCTCATGGTTTCCCCTTTGACTTAGGGCTGATTTTGCTGTAGAATTCGCAAATGATGATAACATAGTCAGTTCGATTTGGCAAGAAGGGATTGAGCATGAGCAAGGTTGATTGCTACAGCGGGCAGGATTTGAGACAGATGTTTGATGCTGCGACCATCTGGCTCAAGGTGAAAGCCGGGGAGATCGACTCCCTGAATGTGTTCCCTGTGCCTGATGGTGATACCGGCACCAATATGGTGCTGACGATGAGGGCCGCTATGGAAGAGGCCGCCCATTGCCCGGACGATAGCGCTTCGGCCGTGCTCGAAGCTATGGCTTGGGGTGCCCTTATGGGAGCCAGAGGCAACAGCGGGGTCATCTTGGCCCAGATTCTGCGTGGGTTGGCTCAAGGGCTTCAAGGGAAGGGATCCTTCAATGGCAATGATTTAGCTGCTGCCTTAGCTCAATCCTCTTCCCTGGCCTATAAGGCGGTGAGCCAGCCGGTTGAGGGGACCATTCTCACCGTGATTCGTGAGGCTGTGGCCGCAGCCCAAGCCAAGTCCTGCTCTGATGACAGTGACCTGCTCTCTATTATGGAGACGCTGGTTGATGAAGCGAGAGCGTCGGTTGCCAGAACCCCCTCCCTCCTCCCCGTGCTGCGTCAGGCTGGGGTGGTGGATGCCGGGGGGCAGGGGTTATCTGTGCTCTTCGAGGGCGTATTGCGTCATCTCCGCGGCGAGGAAGCCTTGGAGATGGTTGCCAGCCCCCGTCCTTTAGGTCTTGCTCTGCAAAAGCAAGCTGGAGAGTCTTTCTATGGCTACTGCACGGAGTTCCTGCTCCAGGGGCATGGCCTCGATTTGGAGCAGATCAGGGACAGGCTGGGCAAACTCGGTGAATCCGTCCTGGTCGTTGGCGATGAGACCGTGGTCAGGGCCCATCTCCATACCATGGACCCGGGTGCTGCCCTGACCTATGCTACTTCCTTGGGGGTGTTGCGTCAGGTGAAGGTGGATAACATGCAGGATCAGCATCGAGATTTCATAGCCCAAATGGAGAGGGCGCCCCAACCGGTAGCCGAGATTTCCATAGTGGCTGTGGTCTCCGGGGGAGGGCTGAGTCAGGTATTCGCCGACCTTGGAGCTGCCCCCATCCCCGGCGGCGAGACCATGAACCCCAGCGTCCAAGAGCTGCTCCAGGCAGTGGAGTCTACACCCTCGGCAAAGGTCATCATCTTGCCCAATAACCCTAATATCTTGCCCGCCGCAGCCCGAGTTCAGTCCTTAGCCGGGAAAAAGGTGGCGGTGGTGCCGAGCAAGACCATCCCTCAAGGGATTGCAGCCCTGCTCGCCTTCAATCCTGAGGTCGATTTGGGAACCAATATCGAAGCGATGGAGAATGCCCTTGAGACAGTTCGCAGTGGCGAGCTCACTACTGCCATGCGCTCCATGAGCTGGGACGATCTTAAAATAAAAAAGGGTCAAGTCATTGCTTTCCTCGATGGCGATTTAGTTGTCGCCGCTGACGCCATGCCCGAGGCGTTGCTTGAGCTGCTGGCCAAGATGGACACGGAAAATAGCGAGCTGGTCACCATCTACTATGGAGCCGACGCCGCAACTGCTGAAGTCGAGCAAATAGCCCAGTTCATCGGCCAGAGATACCCGGAGCACAAATTGGAGCTGGTGGCCGGGGGGCAACCGCACTATAATTACATCGTCTCCGTGGAGTAGGGGGGAAGGAGCGGGTTGAACCCGAATCGGGAGCAGCTGAGAAAGATCCTAGAACTGGAGCAGGCCAAGGCCTATGCCAATACGGCAGTCATCGGCGGGCTGGATGGATTCTTAGACCGCTGCTCCACTGAGCTGGAAGGCTTGGCGCTGCCCTCTCCAAGCTATGCTGCCCTGGACGAAAGGCAGCGAAAGGAATGGCTGCAAGGAATACTGGGGCAGCTCAGCGCGGAGGCAGAGCCTGAGTCGGGCAGCAGAGGCAAAAAGGTGCCCGCTGTGTCTTTTGATGCCCCGATCACCCGGCTTAAGGGGATAAGCACAGGGCTTAGCGCCAGATTTGCCAAATTGGGCGTCAAAACAGTGCGAGACCTGCTCTATTTCTTCCCCAGGCGCCACATTGACTATAGCCAGAGGAAAGCCATCTCCGAACTGGAAGTAGGGGTGGAGCAGACCATTGTGGCTCGTGTCTGGGAGGCTTCTGAGAAGACCAGCAGCCGTGGCATGGCGATTACCGAAGCCATCGTCGGCGACGAAACCGGGAACATCCGTGTTGTCTGGTTTAACCAGCCCTATCTGACGAAGAAGCTCCGCACTAACCTGCAGCTGGCCATCAGCGGCAAGGTGAGCCTCTGGAACGGGCATAAGGTATTTCAGTCGCCTGAGTACGAGCTTCTCGAATCTGAGGAATTGGTCCATACCGGACGTCTGGTTCCGGTCTATCCCCTCACCGAGGGGCTTTATCCTCGGCAGGTGCGCCGGCTGATGAAGGAGGTCGTGGATCAGTGGGCGCCTCAGCTTGTGGATTTCCTGCCTCCGGAGATAAGAGACAGCGCCGGGCTTTTGCCCTTGCCCCAGGCGGTGGCACAGGCGCATTACCCCGATGACGAGCTGTCGAAGGATAGGGCGAGGATGCGTCTGGCATTCGATGAGCTCCTCCTCATTCAGTTGGGCGTGCTGTCGAGGAGGAAAGAATGGCAAGAAGGCGAGCCGGGATATGCCATAGATGCGGACTGGCAGCTCGTTGAGCCTTTCCTTGCCTCTTTGCCATTTGAGCTCACCGGGGCGCAGAAGAATGCCCTGGGCCAGATCCTGGCTGACCTGAGCCAATCCAGGCCAATGTGCCGATTGCTCCAAGGGGAGGTTGGCAGTGGCAAGACGGTGGTGGCAACAGCGGCGATGTTGCTCGCTGCTGCCAGCGGCTACCAAGCAACCCTCATGGCGCCAACGGAGATCTTAGCCGAACAACACTTTGCCAGCATCTGCCGTTTGTTGGGCGGGCAGGACGGGGAAGGAGCCATCTGCACCTTCCCCTCGTTGCTTCACCGTCCCCTCACTGTGGGCCTGCTCATCGGGGGACTGAAGGAGAAAGCCAAGCAGGAGCTTCAGCAGCGTATTGCCGAGGGCGAGGTCGATATCGTGGTTGGCACACATGCCTTGATTCAAAAGGGGGTGGAGTTTGCCCGGCTTGGGCTTGCTGTAGTCGATGAGCAGCATCGCTTTGGCGTCATGCAACGAGCAGCGCTGCGCCAGAAGGGGTCAAGCCCTCATGTCTTGGTTATGAGCGCCACCCCCATCCCGCGCACCTTGGCTTTGACCGTTTATGGTGACTTAGACCTCTCGGTCATCGACCAGCTCCCGCCGGGGAGACCTGAGGTCAAGACGAGATGGCTCAGCCCCGGGGAGCAGCAAAGCGCTTATGAATTTGTGCGCAAGCAAATAGCGGCGGGACGCCAAGCTTTTATCATCTGCCCCTTGATCGAGGACTCGGAAGCCATAGAGGCTAAAGCAGCGGTAACGGAGTACCAGCGCCTTTGCGGGGAGGTGTTCCCTGAACTCAGGCTTGGCCTACTTCATGGGCGGATGTCGACCGCGGAGAAGGATGAGGTGATGAGAGGATTCCGTGGCGGCGAACTGGATATCTTGGTGGCAACGCCGGTGGTCGAGGTCGGCATCGATGTGCCCAATGCCACGGTAATGGTGGTTGAGGGTGCCGACCGCTTTGGGCTGGCGCAACTACATCAATTTCGGGGTCGGGTGCGGCGTAGCCAGCATCAAAGCTACTGTCTCCTCCTCGCTGCGATGCCTTCAGTCGAGGCCAGGGAGCGCTTGGCCATTATCGAGCGCACCCAGGATGGCTTCGCCTTGGCGGAAGAGGATTTGAAGCTCAGAGGGCCAGGTGAGTTCTTCGGCACCAGACAGAGTGGGCTCCCGGACCTCAAGATGGCCAGGCTCTCCGATGTCGGGCTTTTGGAGCTGGCTCGCGATCAAGCTCTGCGCCTCTTTGAGTCCGACCCCGGGCTGGAGAGGCCTGAGCACAGCCTTCTGGCTCAGGAAACAGCTCGGCTGTGGCAGAGTCGGGGGGAGGAGAGCTGAGATGATTAAAGACAAGATCGCTGAGCTCTTGCAACAAGCCGTTATCGAGGCGCAACAGAGGGGTTTACTCCCACCCTTGACTGTGCCCGAGGTCTCGTTGGAGCGACCTCAAAATCCGGAGCATGGTGATTATGCCAGCACCATGGCCTTAAGGCTCGGTCGGGTGGCACAGACAGACCCCTTAGCCATTGCCGAGACCATCACCGGCGTCCTGCCCCCGGCTGAGGAGGTGGGAACGGTCTCGGTAGTCCCTCCCGGGTTTATAAACTTCGTCCTCAGCGACAGTTGGCTGGCACGGCAGGTCGATGAGATCCTGAGCGCCGGGGAGAGGTATGGTGACCTCGACCTGGGGCAGGGCTCCAGGGTTCAGCTGGAATTTGTCAGCGTCAACCCCACCGGCCCCCTCCATGTCGGTCATGGCCGCGGGGCTGTCTTGGGCAGCACGTTAGCCAATATCCTTGGCGCTGCCGGATATGAGGTGCAGAGGGAATATTATATTAATGACGCCGGCAGTCAGATGGATGCCTTCTACCGCTCGCTCTACGCCCGCTACTGTCAGGCTTTGGGTCATTCTGCTGAGATGCCGGTAGATGGCTATCACGGTGACTATATGGTGGAGCTGGCCGAGGACATCGTTGCTGCAAAAGGGGATGCTTTCCTTGCTCTATCGCCCGAGGAAGCGATCGGGGAGCTGGGCAAAATCGGGCTGGCCAAGGTAATGGAGTGGATAAGGTCTGACCTTGAGCTCTTAGATGTCGAATTCGATGTCTGGTTCAGCGAGAGGAGCCTCTATGAACAGGGTCAGTTTGAGCGGGCGATGTCTCTGCTCCGGCAAGGAGGCTATATCGGGGAGAAGGAGGGGGCGCTCTGGTTTGTGTCCACCGCTCTGGGCGAGGACAAGGACAATGTTCTGGTTCGCAGCAGCGGCATCCCCACTTACCTGGCCTCTGATGTCGCCTATCACTATAACAAGTTCTTGGAGCGTGGCTTTGACACGGTGATCGATATTTGGGGTGCCGATCATCAAGGGCATATCTCTCGGATGAAGGCTGTGGCTAATGCCTTGGGCGTTGAACCGGAGCGACTACAGATAATAATCGCTCAGATGGTCAGCCTGCGCCGTGGCGAGGCTTTGCTGCGAGCTTCGAAGCGCGCCGGTGAAATCATCACCCTCCGTGAGCTGGTTGAGGAGGTTGGCCCTGATGTCTGCCGCTTCTTCTTCCTCTCCCGCGCCGCCTCAAGCCAGATGGACTTCGACCTGGAACTGGCAAAACAGCAGTCCCTGGACAACCCGGTTTACTATGTGCAATATGCCCATGCTCGTATCGCCAGCATCCTGCGCCTGGCCGGGGAGAGGAACATCGACTATGCTCAGGGGGATGTTGCCCTGCTGGTCACGGAGCCGGAGCTAACCCTGATCCGCAGGATGATCCAGCTCCCGGAGATAATCGAGATGGCAGCCTGTAACCTCGAGCCCCATCACCTGCCTTATTACGCTCAAGAGCTGGCCACCGTCTTCCACAGCTTCTATAAGCAGTGCCGAGTGATCTCCAATGATAAACCTTTAACCTGGGCTCGGCTCAAGCTGGTGGCAGCAGCCAAAATCGTCCTCGCCAAGACCCTCGACCTCATGGGGATGACGGCGCCAGAGCAGATGTGAGCTTCAAAGCCCCTGCTCTTTAAATCTCCTCGCCATCGGAGGATAGACCTCAAGGTGGCTCTTTATCCAAGTCAGCTGCTTCTTTGAGATCTTGCCTTTGACCTCGGCCGGGGCCCCGGCGACGAATGAACCGTCAGGGATCTTCATCCCCTCGGTGACCACCGAGCTGGCGGCGATAAAGCACCTGTTGCCGATCTCGGTGTGGGGCAGGGTAGCGGCATTAAAGCCGATAAACACGTTGTTGCCGATGCTGCGGCTGTGGACCACTGCGCCGTGGGTGATGACCACGTTGTCGCCGATCTCCATGGGCTCCCCTGGCATGCCATGGATGACGCAGTTGTCCTCGATGTCGGTGTTGCTGCCGATCCTGATCTTGGTGAAGTCGGCCCTGACCACGGCGCCGGGCCAGACAGCCGAGCTTTGGCCGATCTCCACATCGCCGACAACGTAGGCTGCCTCGCTGACCCAGGCCGATTCAGCTATCTTCGGGCTCTTGCCATCAAAGCTCCTGATCATCTTCCCTCCGTTTGCCATTTTATCTTCCCTGAGCAGGCTGTCAAGGAAGGCTCTATTGTCCAAGCTATGGCTTTTGTGATAAACTCTTAGATGCGATGAAGAAAGGGCGGGTTTTCTCTGGAGCCAGACCCACAGGAAGGCAACATATTGGGAATTACCTCGGCGCCATCAAGAACTATGTTGCCCTCCAGGATGACTACGATTGCATTTATTGCATTGTCGATGTCCACGCCCTGACTACTATGGAGGATGTGGGCGAGATCAAGGAGAACACCCGAGAGATGATGCTTGACTGGCTGGCGGCGGGGCTGGACCCGGAAAGGAGCATCATCTTCGTCCAGTCCCGGGTCCCCGAGGTCCTGGAGCTTCACACCTTCTTCAGCATGATCACCCCTTTAGGCCGGCTGCTCAGGATACCAACCTTCAAGGAGAAGGCTCGGATGCAGCCCGATAACGTGAATTATGGGCTTGTCGGCTACCCGGTGCTGATGGCCGCCGACATCTTGCTCTATAAAGCAGGGGTTGTCCCTGTAGGCGAGGATCAGGCATTTCACTTGGAGTTTGCCCGAGAGACGGCAAGGCGTTTTAATCTCCTCTTTGGCAACACTTTCCCCGAGCCCGAGATCAAATTGACCGATGTTCCCCTGGTCTTGGGCCTCGATGGCGTTAACAAGATGAGCAAGAGCCTGGATAACGACATCGAGCTGGCGGCATCCCCGGAGCAGACCCTGGAGCGGGTGATGACCGCATTCACCGACCCCGCTCGCCGCTACCTGAGCGATCCGGGTCATCCTGACGTGTGCAATATCAATCACCTCCATCAGTACTTTACCGATTCCGCTGACCAGTCGGCTATTCAGGAGGCCTGCCGCAAGGCTGAGATGGGCTGCGTTGAGTGCAAGCGAATCCTCGCCGAAAACATAAACAGGGCGCTTGCTCCCTTTCGGGGGCGGCGAGCTGAGATTGCAGCGAAGCCCGGCTATATTGACGAGGTTCTCGCCGACGGGGCAAGCCGAGCTAAAGTCATAGCTGAGGAAACCATCTTCGAGGTCAAGCAGAAGATGGGGCTAATCTAAGCCCCAGCTCAGGATATCCAAGAACCAGTAGCTATCCCTGAGCACTTTGCGGCTGCGCAGAATCTTCACCTGTTGCTTAAATAGGGGACCTGCGGTAACGAAGGTGTGATATTCCCCCGATTCACCACAGATGTGGATGCCCTTTTCATTTGCCAATGCTTGCAACTCCGTTATCAGCCCTTGATCAACCTTGCGCCCCAGCCATTCCTGGCCAAAATAATCGCTCTTGGCACTGATGACAACGGCCTCAAATCTCTCAGCTACGAACTCCTGCAGAACCTGCTCCGGGGCAGCACCCCACAAAGGCATTATCGGTTTGATCTGGAGCTCAGCACAGACCCTCTCTATCCAATCCTTATGCTCCTCCAGGTCTATATCCCCGAACACCATGCCGGCTACACCTTTCTTCTTCAGCTCACAAACCGCATTTTTGAGCCCTTTTTCGTAGGTATCCCAGGTGACCTCTTTTTGCACCATGGCGATTCCTACGGCTTGTGCCTGAGCCGCTATTAACCGGGCGTTTAAGCCGTGAGACATGCTCCTCTTGGCATCTCTATTTACCATATTGAGCAGATGGGAAACCTCAAATCCAGCCGAAATCGCCTTGTAACAGGCGAGACAGCTATCTTTACCGCCACTCCACGAAGCAGCAAGCTGTAACATTTACAGCGTTCTCACAAATCGCCGCATCCGCTCCAGAGCCTCCTCTATGGCAGGGAGCGAGAGGGCATAGCAGCAGCGGATGTGTCCCTCCCCGCACTCTCCGAAGGTGGAGCCAGGAACCGCCAGCACCCTCTGCTCGACAAGAAGCCTCTCGGTGAACTCATCGGAGGAGAGCCCGTACGATTTGACTGAGGGGAAGGCGTAGAAAGCCCCTTTGGGCTCAAAGCAAGCGAGCCCGATCTCATTGAGCCCTTTCACTATCACTCGACGGCGGCGGTCATATTCCATGACCATCTCCTTGACTGCATCCTCGCCCTCCCTGAGGGCTTCCAAAGCTGCCATCTGCCCCATCACCGGGGCACAGAGCATGGTATATTGATGAATCTTGAGCATAGCCTCGATGAGCTCAGCCGGAGCTGCGGCATAGCCTACGCGCCATCCGGTCATGGCATAGGATTTGGAGAAGCCGCCAAGGTAAATGGTGCGCTCCTTCATCTCGGGCAAGCTGGCAAAGCAGGTATGCTCCACACCGTAGACCAGGCGGTCATAGATCTCGTCTGAAATCACCATTAAGTCGTGGCGCTGGGCTATTTCGGCGATCTGCTCCAGGCCTGCCCTGTCCATCACCGCACCGGTGGGATTGTTGGGATAGCCGAGCAGGATGGCTTTAGTTCGGCCGCTGACCCGTTTTTCGATCTCAGCGGCCTGGACCTTGAACTCGTTTTCCACGGTGGTAGGCACGGGGACGAAGTCGGCGCCGGTCAAAATGGTGCACGGCATGTAGGAGACATAGGTTGGTTCAGCGGATAAGACTTCATCTCCGGGGTCGAGGATGGCTCTCAGCGCCAGATCGAGAGCCTCGCTGACGCCTACGGTGATCATGAGTTCGCTATTGGGATCATAATCCAGCGAATAGCGGCTTTTCAGGTGGCGGCTCAGCTCCTGGCGCAGCTCGAGCAGCCCGTAGTTTGAGGTATAGGCAGTATGGCCTTTCTCGATGGCATAGATCCCGGCCTCGCTGATATGCCACGGGGTGACGAAATCGGGCTCGCCAACTCCCAGGGAGATAACGTCCTCAATCGAAGACACCAGGTCGAAGAATCTCCTGATGCCCGAGGGGGAGATTTTCATTACCCGTTGCGAGATGGGATTGCGGATATTTTGCACCAAAAACCTCCTACAGTGTCAGTGGCAGGCGACGCGCCTTCTCCTCGCCCTCCAGGATCTCCCCGTCCTCTTTGTATCGCTTGAGCAGGAAGTGGGTTACAGTTCCCAGCACTGACTCCAACGGAGCCAGCTTCTGAGCCACAAATGAGGCTATCTCCTGCATCGTCCTCGCAGTGACCAGAACGGCGAGATCGAAGGCCCCGGAGACGAGGTACACAGAGCGAGCTTCGGGGAAGCGATAGATGCGCTCGGCAATGGCATCAAAGCCGACATCGCGCTGCGGCTGAACCCTGACCTCGATCAGCGCCCAGACCTGCTCCTGGCCCAACTTTTCCCAGTTGATCACCGTTTTGTATTTGAGGATGGTTCGATCCCTCTCCGCTTTGGTTATCGCCTCCTTCACCTCGGAAACGGGCACCCCGGTCATGGTGGCAATTTGCTCCGCGCTCAGTCGAGCATCTTTTTCCAGGATCTCCAGGATTTCCTTCATGCTTTCACCCCCCTTAAACGCCCTTTATCAGCTCAACCGCCGACCACATATCTTGTTGCTCCTGATAGCAAAGCTCGAAAAGCCTTTCATCCTCAGTACGTACCAGAAAGTGCCTCTCTCTTGGTTCCAGCCACTCCCTTTCAATCTTGGCCACCTGATGCGTTTCTCCCTGCCAGCGGAATGAAACAGGGCGCTCAGCGTACACGTGCCCTGAGTAGCATTTGACTTGGACCCGCTCTGCTGTCACTTCACCGCCAAGATATCTGGGAAGGAATGGAAGATATAATCCGGCTCGGCAGCCAAGTCAGCCAACTCCTGTTTCCCACCGGCTATGAATCCAGATTTGACACCTGCGTCTCTGGCAGCCAAAATATCACTGCTGGTATCGCCGATATAAATCGCTTCCTCCCCAGAGATTCCCAAGCACTTTAATATCAATGTCAGCCCTTCCCCATGCGGCTTGACAAGGGTCACATCCTCCCTGGTTACCATAATATGGAAGAGTTTATCTATTTCAAACTTCTCCAGAGCCTTCTTTGAAGCTTTCCACCCGTATGTGGTAAAAAGACCTATGGTAGCACGGGAATGTAGCTCGGTGAGTGTATCTTTCATATCCTCCCTTGGCTTCCCTCTGGTCAGGGACTCCAAGTCGAAGAAGTCATAAACCTCGCCGATTTCCCTTTTAACCTCATAAGCGGGCACGTTGACCCTGCCCAGCAAAGCATATCTCAGAGCCTCGTTAATCACATCATTGAAACGTTCCATTTTCACCAGCTTTTCCTCATCGAAGCCGATTTGCTCCAATTTCAGCTTGGCTGCTTTCACTCCCTGCACTGAGTCCCACCCAAAAAGGCCCAATGTCCCCTCAAGGTCAAATATATACGCTTGGAACATCTAACACCTCATCTCCAGGATATCTGAGAAGGCATAGAGGATATAATCTGGCTCAGCAAGCAAGTCGGGCAATTGCTGCTCACCGCCGACTATGAATCCAGATTTAATGCCGACCTCTTTGGCAGCTAAAACATCCCTGGTGGTATCGCCGACATAAATCGCTTCCTCCCCAGAGACCTCCAAGCACTTCAGCATCAATGTCAGCCCTTCCCCATGCGGCTTGAGAAGGGTCACATCGTCTCTGGTTACCATAATATGGAAAAGTTTATCGATTTCAAATTTCTCCAGAGCTTTCTTGGCAGCTTTCCACCCCATTGTGGTGAAAAGACCTATCTTCGCCCGGGGGTGTAACTGGGTGAGTGTGGATTTCACATCCTCATTCAACTGCCATCGGGTCAAGGCATCGAAGTCAAAGGAGTCCCAAACCTCGCCAATTGCCCGTTTAACCTCATAAGGGGGCAAATTGACCCTGCCCAGCAAAGCATCTTTCATAGCCTCATTAAGCAATTCATAGAAGGACTCTATTTTCAGCAGCCTTTCCTCGGCGAAGCCCATTTCCTCCAACTTCAGCTTGGCCGCCTTGATTGACGGCTCCAACTTATACTGGAAATCCACCACTGTCCCCTCAAGGTCAAAAATATACGCTTGGAACATTTCATACCTCCCGATGCTATAGTGGCGGCCTGCTCTTGTGCCATTCTGTCGCCTGCTCATAGGCGAAGCCAATGCGAAGCAGCAGCTCCTCGGAGAATGGCTTACCGAGTATCTGCATTCCCACCGGCAAGCCATCGGCAAAACCGGCGGGGACGGAAAGCCCGGGGATGCCGGCGATGTTTATTGGCAGCGTGCAGACATCGCTCAAATACATCTGAAGCGGGTCCTCCACCTTCTCGCCAAGCTTGAACGGGACAGTGGGCGAGGTTGGAGTCACCAGGGCGTCGAACCGCTCAAAGGCTTGCTCAAATTCATGCCTGATCAGGGTGCGCACCTTTTGCGCTTTCAGATAGTAGGCGTCGTAATAGCCTGCGGACAGAGCATAGGTCCCCAGGATGATGCGCCGCTTGACCTCGGGGCCGAAGCCATATTGGCGCGTCTTGTCCATGGCGTCCCACATGCTCTCCGCATCGCTGGCCGAGAAACCGTATTTCACCCCATCATAACGTGCCAGGTTTGCCATGGCTTCGGAGGGGGCGATGATATAATAGGCAGCCAATGCGTAGCGGGTATGGGGCAGCGAGGTCTCCTCAACCTCAGCCCCCAGTTGCTCCAGTTTTGCGATGGCATCCCCTATCACCTGCTCCACCCCGGCCTGCATCCCGCGAACGAAGTATTCCTTGGGAATGCCCAGGCGCAACCCGTTTAGCTCTGGAATCAGCGACTTGGTATAGTCCGGGGTCGGCCGGGGAACGGAGGTGGAATCCCTGGGGTCATAGCCGGCGATGGCATTCATGACCAAAGCGCAGTCGGTGACATCCTTAGTGAGCGGTCCGATCTGGTCCAGGGAGCTGGCGAAGGCAACCAAGCCATAGCGGCTGACCCGGCCATAGGTGGGCTTGAGCCCGACGACACTGCAAAATCCAGCAGGTTGGCGGATGCTGCCCCCGGTATCCGAGCCTAGAGCATAGATGACTTCGTCAGTTGCCACTGCCACTGCTGGGCCACCGCTTGAGCCACCGGGCACTCGCTCTCTATCCCAGGGGTTTCTGGTCGGGAAAAAGGCGGAATGCTCATTTGAGGAGCCCATGGCGAATTCATCCATGTTCCCCTTGCCCACTATCACCGCTCGCTCTCGGTTCAGCCTTTCCATCACCGTGGCATCGTAAGGAGGGACGAAGTTCTGGAGCATCCTTGAGGAGCAAGTCGTGGTGATGCCCTTAGTGCAGATGTTGTCCTTGATCATCGTGGGAATGCCGACCAGTGGTGAGGCATCACCGGCTCTGATGCGCTCATCGGCTTCTCGAGCTTGCATTAAAGCCAGCTCCTCGGTCACTGTGACGAAGGCACGGACCTGCTCCTCAACGTGAGCGATGCGGCCGAGCACGGCCTCGGTCAACTCGAGCGCCGAGATCTCCCTTTTCCGCAGCAACTCATGTGCCTCATGGCTGGTCAGCTGATTTAATTTCAGTTCCCCCCTCCTCTTGGGAATTTGCTCTCAGTTACTCCAGAACCGCCCGCACCCGGAAGTAGCCGTCCTCCGCTTGCGGTGCATTTTCCAGTACTTCCTTTTGTGGCCAGGAGGGCAATACCTCATCGTCTCGAACTACACTTTCCAAGGCGATGACGTGGGCTGTGGGCTGGACATCGGTGGTGTCTATCTCCTGGAGCACCTCGAAGTTTTCCAATATATTCGAAAGTTGCTCCCTGAACCGCTCTATCTCCTCCTCGGAGAGCCCCAATCGAGCAAGGAGGGCGATATGCTCCACATCCTCACGACTCAGCTTCAATCCCTCACCCCCTAAGAACTGATGAAGCGATTTCTCATTATAGCATCCAATGGCGAATTGAGGCAAGCTGTTGCCTGAAATGGTCTCAACGAATTATAATGTAGTGTAAGATGAGAATTATTTTATACACTGGCAAGGGAGGGGTGGGCAAGACATCGATAGCGGCGGCTACAGCGCTCAGGTGTGCTGAGCTGGGCCATAAGACCATGGTCCTCAGCACCGATGCCGCTCATAGCCTATCCGATTGCTTTGACATCACCCTGGGCAATGAACCAAAGCTGATTGCGCCCAACCTCTGGGCTCGGGAAACGGAGATGGCGCAAACGGTGGAAAAGCACTGGAGCCAGATCAGAAGATGGCTGGCGGCGCTTCTGGTGTGGCGGGGCATGGACCAAATTGTGGCCGATGAGATGGCTATCATCCCCGGTATGGAGGAACTGGCAAACCTGCTTTATATCATCCACTATTCTGATAGCGGACAGTATGAGGTCATTATCGTGGATTGTGCCCCTACCGGTGATACGCTGCGCCTGCTCAGCTTCCCTGAGGTCGTCCGCTGGTGGATGGAGAAGCTATTTCCCCTCGAGCGCAAGGTTGTCACCGTGACCCGGCCCTTGGTGAGACGTGTGCTCGGGATGCCAGTGCCTGAAGATGAGGTCTTGGACTCGGCGGAGGAGATGTTCAACGAGCTCATTAGGATACGTGCCCTCCTTGGCGACTGGGAAAAGTGCTCGATGCGACTGGTGCTCAATCCGGAGAAGATGGTGATCAAGGAGGCTCAGCGCGCTTTTACCTATTTCAATCTCTATGGCTATCTTACCGACCTTATTGTCTGTAATCGTGTGCTTCCTGATACGATTGATGACCGCTATTTCGACTCGTGGAAGGAGGCTCAGGGAAGGTATTACCAGATGATTGAGGAGTGCTTTGCCCCCCTGCCCATCCTGAGCGTCCCTCTCTTGGAGCGGGAGGTGGTGGGCATCCCGATGCTGCAGGTAATGGCTGAAGCACTCTTCGCTGACCAAGACCCGAGCAAGTTTTTTTTCCGCGGTCAAGCTCAACAGATAGAAAGGGGAGACGGCTATTATGTCCTCACCCTGTTACTTCCTTTCTTAACCAAGGAGGAGATATCTCTGCTCCGAAGTGGCGACGAGCTCGTCGTGCGGGCGGGGAGGTATAAGCGAAATATCATCCTGCCCCAGACCTTAGTCGGGCTATCAGTCAAAGGCGCCAAGTTTGAAGGCGATAAACTGCGCATCAGGTTTGAGCAAAAGGGGACACACTAAGCCCTGGAAGAAGTCTGTTTTCCAGGGGACGGCACAAATTGACAACAAATGGGCTATAGCCTATACTGGCAATGAAGGGGTGATGGTATGGCTGAGACTATATTCAGCATAGAGCGGGGACCTGGGCCGGAGTTAATAATCCGCTTCAAGCCCAAGACTTTGCATGTGATGCCTGCTCCAGTAAGGGGTCATCTTCGAGCGGCAAGGAGAGAAGTACTCCTCGCCTTTCGTCGCGCGCTCGACGAGGCTATTTCCGCCATGGAGCGCGAGGAAAAGCCAAGAGAAAAGGCCGATATCGAGATTGAGTAGCAACGCTTAGCTTGAGAGAAGACATTATATGCAACATTACCGAGCCGAGAATATCCGCAATGTGGTGTTGCTCTCCCATACCGGTGCCGGCAAGACCTCACTTGCTGAAGCATTCCTTTATAACTGCGGAGCGATAACTAGGCTGGGCAGGGTCGACGATGGCAATACCACCTCAGATTATGACCCTGATGAAATAAGGCGCCAGAGCAGCATCAACCTCTCCGTTCTCCCCCTGGAGTGGAAGGGGAGCAAGGTCAATATCATCGATACCCCGGGCTATGCTGATTTTGTGGCTGAAGTCCGTGCGGCGCTGCGAGTCGCCGATGCGGCTGTGATCGTTATCTGCGCTGCCTCCGGTGTGGAAGTAGGCACTGAGCAGGTTTGGCGCTATAGCGATGAAGTTGGCTTACCCCGCCTCATCTTCGTTAATAAAATCGATCGCGAGCACGCTGATTTCTACAAGACGGTGGCCCAAATTCAAGCCAACTTCGGCAGGAAGTGCATTCCGGTGCAACTGCCCATAGGCGCTCAGGATAGCTTTGCCGGCACAGTCGATTTGCTCACCAGGACATCCTCGCTACCGGAAGGCGAGATCGAGCCCTTCTTTGAGCGGCTGGTCGAGGCCGTGGCCGAGACGGATGACGCCCTGGCCACCAAATATCTGGAGGGGGAGGAATTAAGCGAAGGCGAACTCCGCGCTGGGCTCCGAGCAGGGGTCATTTCGGGGACTATCGTGCCCATCTTGGTGGGGACTGCGTTGGATAACAAGGGCATCGCCGAGCTGCTGGATGCCATTGGTCAATATCTACCCTCACCTAAGGACAGGGACAAGATTATAGCCCGAGACCCGAATACTGAGCAGGAAGTAGCCATCGAGCCCGAGGAAGAGGGTCCGCTCTCTGCCTTTGTGTTCAAGACCAGCGCCGACCCCTACGTGGGCAAGCTTAACTACTTCCGGGTGTATAGCGGCACCCTGCGCAGCGATAGCACGGTGTGGAATGCCAGCAAAGGAAGAGCAGAGCGCATCGGGCAACTCTATACCATCAGGGGCAAGGCACAGGAGCCGACAGCGCAGGTGAGCGCTGGCGACATAGGGGCTGTGGCCAAGCTGGCGGAGACCGGCACCGGAGATACCCTTTGTAGCCAAGCTCGGCCCTTGGCATTTGCCCCCATTTCATTCCCTATCCCTTCATTAAGTGTAGCCGTGCACCCTAAAACCAAAGCTGACGTTGACAAACTGGGGACAGCGCTTTCCCGGCTGGGCGAGGAGGACCCATCTCTCTCCGTTCGTAGGGAGCCCGATACCGGAGAGACCATCCTCAGCGGCCTGGGAGAAGCTCACCTTGAGGTCGCTGTGGAGAGGATGCGGCGCAAGTTGGGCGTTGATGCCGATCTCGAGCTGCCAAAGATACCCTATAAAGAGACCATCACCACCACGACCAGAGCCGAGTATAAGCATAAGAAGCAGACGGGAGGCCATGGTCAGTATGGTCATGTCTTCTTGGAACTGGAGCCTTTGTCCCGAGGCACAGGCTATGAATTCGCTGACAGGGTGGTGGGTGGGGCCGTACCCAAGAACTACATCCCGTCAGTGGAGAAGGGGGTTCACGAAGCGCTCCACGAAGGGGTTGTTGCCGGCTATCCCGTGGTTGATATCAAGGTGACAGTCTATGATGGCAGCTATCACCCTGTGGACTCATCGGATATCTCCTTCAAGATCGCGGGCGCTCATGCCTTGAGGAAGGGGGTGTCCCAGGGAGAGCCGGTGCTACTTGAGCCCATAATGAGCGTGCGTATTACCGTGCCCGAGGATTTCACCGGCGATGTGATCGGCGACCTCAATGGGAAACGGGCTCGGATACTGGGGATGAGCCCGCAAAATGGGGCCAACCTGGTCGAGGCTCAGGTGCCCCTTTCTGAGATGCTCCGCTATGCCACCGAGCTGAGATCGATGACCCAGGCTCGTGGCAGCTTTGTCATGGAGTTTAGCCACTATGAAGAGGTCCCGGCTCATATCACTCAGAGGATCA
>Ga0209427_10002986_pt1 | contig 19871 bp, 18 predicted proteins | sample DeeMarSWOR136_30_FD_187465 | JGI IMG/M metagenome (GOLD analysis project Ga0209427, IMG submission 187465) | Marine sediment microbial communities from White Oak River estuary, North Carolina - WOR-1-36_30 (SPAdes) (version 2) | ecosystem: Environmental > Aquatic > Marine > Intertidal zone >...
TTGACCGGTAAAAAGAGGGCTGAGCTTCTGGACCGGATAGGGCACGGAGCGATGGATATTGTCGTCGGGACGGTGGCATTGTTGCAGAAAGATGTAGAATTTCAAAAGCTCGGCTTGGTGGTAATCGATGAGCAGCATAAGTTCGGCGTTCATCAGCGCCTGCTGTTGCGAAAGCGGGCTACGCCGCATTGCCTTGTTATGACGGCCACGCCTATCCCGCGGACGCTGGCGATGACGGCTTTCGGCGATTTGGATGTTTCTATTATCAGGCATTCGCCGCCGGGCAGAGGCACTGTTGTTACACGCTGGGTCGGACGAGACAACCGGCAAAAAGCATACCAGTTTATAGGCGAGCGTCTAAAAGCAAAGAAACAGGCGTATTTCGTTTATCCGCGGATAACCGCACTTGAGGAAAACGACGATATCAAAGCCGCGACTGATGGATGGAAGAAGCTCTCTACGGAAGTTTTTCCGGAGTTTACTGTTGGGCTGCTGCATGGCCGGATGCCTTCTGAAAAGAAGCAGAGAATTATGTCGGAATTTCGCAGAGGAAAAATCGATGTGTTGGTTTCTACCGTCGTCGTAGAAGTGGGTATGGATGTGCCGAACGCAACAATAATGGTTATAGAGGGAGCTGAAAGATTCGGGCTGGCGCAATTGCACCAGTTGAGAGGGCGTATCGGAAGGGGAGAAGATAAATCATATTGCCTTTTGTTTGCAGAGACCGAAAGCGAGGTAGCAAAGGGCAGACTCGAAATAATGACGAGGAGCAATGACGGTTTTGAGATAGCTGAGCAGGATTTACGCTTGCGGGGTCCGGGCGAACTGTTTAGCACACGGCAGCACGGCCTGCCGGATTTGAAAATCGCAAATATCATCGATGATTACGACCTGCTGGTTATGGCAAGAAAAAATGCATTCAAGCTGGTTTCGCAAGACCCGATGTTAACTAATCCGGAGCACAGGAATATTCGCCGGGCGCTGCTGGCTAAATTCGGCGATTCGCTCGGATTAGCAGATGTCGCTTGAAAACAGTATATAGCCCGTAGAGGCTGTGAACTGACAATTGACAATTATTTCTATCCGCTATACACTATGCGCTAATATGCAGATACATTACAAAAACAAGCGGCTGGAGAAGGTCTTAATCTGTGTTAAAGCTTTAACATCGGCATTAGTAGTGGCCTCTTTTGTTGCGCTATTCGGTTTTGACAAGCCGTTATTCCCGGTAAGGATTTTGTATAACATTCAAATCGGTATGCTGTGTATTTTCATTACCGGCAAAATAATTCGGCTTCTCAACGCTCAATCGATAAAAGAATTTTTGGTTGCAAACTGGTTTGAAATCCCTCTTTTACTTGCGCTTGGAGTTGTTGTGGTCGGTTCAGGCCGATGGTTCGGCAGAATTGAACCAAGCAAGGTCAGGCATTTGGGGGTTGGTACTTACCTGATAATCGAAGTAGTCACAAAGATTTGTATGACTTCTGTAAATCTGGCGGCATCAGGCAGGAGTCCGACACGGACACTTATCGTGAGTTTTTTGGTTTTGATAATTTCCGGCGCCGGTTTGCTGATGCTGCCGAGGGCATCTGCCGGCGAAAGAGTAAGTTTTGTCGACGCTTTGTTTACGGCAACCAGTGCCACTTGTGTTACCGGCCTTGTTGTAAAGAATACAGGCCAGGACTTTAGTTTTATGGGCAAGTTGATAATCCTGTCCCTTATACAGCTTGGCGGTCTGGGAATAGTGGTATTCGGAGCGGTATTTGCCCTGCTGTTGGGACAGGCCTTGAGCTTGCGTGAATCTGTGGCGATGCAGGATTTACTAAGCGCCCGGACGCTTGGCCGAATAAGCAATATGATAGCTTTTATCTTTGTCGGGACGATATTAATCGAAGCTATTGGGGCGGTCAGTATTTTCGGGATGTGGGGTGCTCGAGCCACGGGCGTTCAGCAGAAGTGGTTCTGCAGTATCTTTCATTCCATCAGCGCTTTTTGTAATGCCGGCTTTAGCTTGTTCGAGGATAGTTTTCGCGGCTATAATAAGAGGCCCGAAGTCTATGTAGTGATTTGTCCGCTGATAGTCCTGGGCGGACTGGGCTTCGGTGTGCTTTACGACCTGGTCAATATCGCGGCCGACAAAGTCAAGCGATTCCTTAAAAGGCGGTTTAATAAGCAATACAGGTTTTCGATGGAAGCGCCGAGGAGGATGCGGCTGCAGACCAAGATTGTCCTTAGCGTAAGTGCGCTGCTGATAGTGTTGGGGATGCTGGCTATTCTTTTGTTTGAGCGATATGCAGGCCCTGCTTCCGCGGCAATGGCAGGGACTTCCGACGGGACAGAACTTGCTCCTGTCCCTGCTTCAGCGGGGATTCTCGGCGCACTGTTTCAGTCGATTACGGCCAGGACGGCCGGGTTTAATACTATCGACATAGCCTCGCTGTCGGCTTCGAGCAAGTTTATTTTGATTTTGCTTATGTTCATCGGGGGGTCGCCCGGCTCAACCGCAGGAGGTATCAAAACTGTAACGTTGGCAGTGATAATAATGACTGTTATTGCAGCCCTTCGAAAACGTCAGGATGTTGAAATCTTTAAGCGTTCGGTGAGGATAGTTGTCGTTGGCAGGGCAATTACCGTAACGCTGCTTTTCATTGCGGTTTTGTTCGGTGCTACATTGGCACTGAGTATTACCGAAAATGCGAACGGCTTTACTATGTCGCAGATTATGTTCGAGGCCGGTTCCGCTCTCGGAACTGTCGGTCTATCAACAGGAATAACACCTTCTTTGACAACAGCAGGCAAATTGATTATCATTGTGGTGATATTTGTTGGCAGACTTGGGCCGTTGACACTGTTGGCGGCGCTGACCTTTAACTTAAAACCCGTTAGATACAATTATCCTGAAGAAGCGATAATTGTCGGCTAAGTAGGAGCTAATATTATGAAGCGGTTTGCTGTAGTAGGATTGGGACGGTTTGGCAAGAAACTGGCTATCGCTCTGGCGATGAGTGGAGCCGAGGTTATCGCACTTGATAAAAACAGAGAGGAAATAGAGTTGATTCGCGACCAGGTAAGTCACGCCGTTCGGCTCGACAGCACTGATGAAGAAGCGCTAAAGGCGCAGGGTGTTGATAAGGTTGATGTCGCTATCATCAGTATAGGGCAGGGCACGGGACGTGGTTTTGAATCTGCCATTCTGACGGTGGTGAATCTGCGCCAAATGGGGGTAAAGCAGATATATGCAAGGGCCGAAGATTTAATTGCGGGCGAGGTCTTTTCAAAGGTGGGCGCTACCGAGGTGATTTACCCTGAAATCGAGTCGGCGCAAAGATGGGCGTATAAACTTATCGCGCCGCAAATCGGAGAAAAAATAGATTTCGCTCCGGGCTACAGTCTGGCTCGAGTAAAGGCGCCGGCCAGCTTTGATGGCAAAACGGTTATGGATTTGCAACTGCGACAAAAATACAGCGTGAATCTCGTTGCTATCAAGCGCAGCGAGCACAGCAAGACGAAGAAGGCCGAAAAGGGGCAGATTATTAATGTCCCTATGCCCAGCACGATTATTTATCAGGATGATATCTTAATGATGGCCGGCTCCGACGCCGACCTCGCAAAGCTACCACAAGAATAGAGTTGACTTTAGCTGTCCGAAACAAAGTGAGAGAATTGAGTTCTGATATACTTGCTAAAATCACTAAACGACTGGCCGAGTCAATACACCCGGAGAGGATTTATCTTTTTGGTTCACACGCTGCTGGCATCGCTGACCAGGATAGCGATGTCGATTTGTTGATAGTCGTTCCAGATACTAATCAATCGCGTCACGACTTAGCTTTGAAAGGCAGGGCTAATCTTAGAGACTTTATAATTCCGATGGATCTAATAGTGTGTACCCATTCGGAAATAGAGAAATGGCAAAACGTCAAGTGCACTCTAATCTACACGGTTATGAGAAAAGGAAAGCTTCTTTATGAGTCCGAAGGAAGAACTGGTAAAAGAGTGGCTCACGCTGGCTGATGACGACCTAAGGCTGGCTGGACTAACTATGAAGGACACTGAGCCGGTGTATTGGGCGGCAGCTTTTCACTGCCAACAAGCTGCCGAAAAGTCTCTCAAAGCCTTTCTTGCTTACAACGAGTATCACGTGGAAAAGACGCACGATATAGAATACCTTGTCAAGCTGTGCATGAAATTTTTGTCGGAAATGGAGCAATTCATAGAATCTGGTGCGGCTCTGTCAGAATATGCCGTCGAGACCCGTTATCCGGCAGCGATATTTGAAATCACTAAAATAAAGGCTGAAAAGGCAGTGGAGACTGCCCGCAGCATCTATGAATTCATATTGAAATCGTTACCGGACCTCGAAAAACTGCCGCAGGAATAAAAGGCATGGATGAGGAATCTGAACATATCCGAGAAGTTTTCGCTAACTACGGGCTCGCACTATATCTGGCCCAAGCCCTTGAAAGGGGTATCTCTATCCTCCTCAGCGGGCAATACGCACCAACAACGGCCGACAAGATGACAAAATGGCGGTATGATGACCTAATGGACATGCACTCCAGCTTCACTTTTGGACAACTCATAACCAGTCTTAACAAAGTAATGGATTTCCCGAGTGGTTTCGAAGAAGAGCTGAAAAATGCTATCGAGATTCGCAATGAACTTGCTCACAATTATTGGTGGGAGCACGCGGTCGACTTTGCAACATTTAAAGGACGTGAAAAGATGCTTAAGGGGCTGAGGGAGTTCATAAATCGCTTTGAACGCCTAGACAAGATTTTTGATGCCATCAGCGTTAACTGGATGGAGGGTATGGAATTTACAATTCCCACACTTGATCTCGAAAGGCTTGAGAAGCATATAATTGACGAAAGAGCAACAAAGCTGCTTAGACGTAAACTCAAAAAGACCGAATTGCTAAAAAATATTTATATGTATCTCTATACCGAAGGGTCTGGGAACCAAATGGAAATGCCTCTTTTCGAGCTTGGGGCTGGTACCTTCTGGACGCTTGGTGACTGTGGCCTGACATACTCGCCACTAGCCATAGACAAGACCCACTTAAACATACTCCGGGGCTCCAAAAAGGCCCTCCCTGCGAAGTTTAACCCACATCCTAAGAATGCCAAAAATTGGGATTACAGTCTCATCCTCGACAGTGGGTTCTACATTCAAGTTTGGCCTTCTCAGCACATGGGTAGTTTTGCATTTAGATGGAATCTGCAAAAGAGTAAGTAAGGTAGGACAGACTCGTAAATAGTCAGTGAAACGGTGCGACGATTTCAAGTTTTTCGATACTTTCGCAGCATATCGAGCAGATTTTGCATATCTGCGGGTAAGGGGGCTTCGAATTTCATTGTTTCCCCGGTTGTTGGGTGTTTGAATTCGAGCGTTGAAGCGTGAAGGGCACAGCGGGTTATGATAGGGTCCTGCGCAGCGGGTTCAGCGTCTGCCAGTTGCCACGGATAGACCAGCTTGCCGCCATACATATCGTCGGCGACGATGGGATGCTTTATATATGAAAGATGGACGCGTATCTGATGTGTTCGCCCCGTTTTGGGCGTCAGTCTCAATAGAGAAAATCCGCGAAAACTTTCGAGAACCTCATAAAAAGTAATTGCTTCTTTTCCGATTTCCGGCCGAATGGCATATTTTTCCCTTATCCTCGGATGGACGCCAAGTGCTGCGCTTATGCGGTCGCGTGTCAGCTCAGGTGTACCGTGGATAATAGCGAGATAGGTTTTTTTGACCTGGCGTCGCTCGAATTGTTTGGCGACTTTCCACTGGGCGGTGTCATTTTTCGTGATGACCATAACGCCGGTCGTGTCTTTGTCGAGTCGATGTATGATGCCGGGCCGGAATTCACCAAGGCCGCTCGATAGCTTGTCCGAATAAAACGCAAGAGCGTTTACTAATGTGCCATGCGTGTTGCCGCGCGCTGGGTGAACAATCATATTGGGCTGTTTGTTGAGGATAATTAGCTGGGAGTCTTCGTAAATAATATCCAGAGGGATATCTTCGGGCATAATCTCTTTGCTCGGTAGTTCGGGCGGTGTCAAATCAATTTTGTCACCCGGGCTGAGCTTAAAACTGGATTTGACTATTTTGCCGTTGACTTTGACGGCACCGGCGCCGATTTGTTTTTGTATCATAGCTCGGCTGAAGTTGGCGAACCGGCTGTGCAGATATTTATCAAGCCGGCGTTCTTTGATTGAGCTTCCCACTTGAAGTGTCAAGTGTTCTCTCGCATCTCGCAGCTCGCTTTGTGTATTATTTGCCGGGCACATTAATGTCAGAGGTCTCAGGCGTGCTATTTGGCGGTTGGGAGACCAGATTTATGTCAGGAGGCTCAAAAGGACTGATTATCATTTTAGCTCCCAAGTCGATGCCGGGGAACTCAGAGAGAATATCCGGCGTTTCGGGTACCAGATTTGTGTCAGCGGGTTTTAGTTCGAACGGTGGTTGTATGAAATCGCCAGGCTTTGGTTTTGGCGATGCCTTAAAGACCACCTTTTGCTGATAATCGGCCATTGTTTTGAGACGCTGTTTTGCCTGGGCGAGGGCTGTCGTGCCTTCGAAGTCGGGATTTGCAGCAAGGTCACTAAGGTCGCTGTATATTTGCCGGGCCTCATCGAAGTTGCCGAGTTCTTCTTCGCAGAGTCCTAAGCCAAATTTTGCTGTCGCCATTAGCGATGGATTTGGCGAGGCCTTCTCGAATGCTTCGTTGTATCCGGCCTTTGCCCGGTTTATCGCAGCTTCCAGTTCAGCACGGCTGACAGCTCCCTGGCGGTAATGCAGCGCCGTCCGCCGGGCTTCTGCGTTTTTAATTAGTGCCAGAGCAGCTATCTGGTCGTTTTTTGCGCCCTGGGCGGCACTTTGGAGATTATCGGCAATCTGGATGAGCATAATAGAGGTATCTACGCCTCTGGCCCGGGCGGTTACGATTTGCAATTTGCTCTGCGGCAACTGAGCGAGAAGGCTTGTAAGCCTGTGTTGTTCTCGAACCGATTCTACGTTTTTGTTATACCAGTACCACGACGCTGAGCCTATGACCAGCACAGCAACTGCTGAGACGTAGATAATCGTTCGATAATTCTCCCGGGCCCATTGCGGCAGGTTGCCTATCCACTCGGCCAATTCATTAGTTTTCAGTTCGTGCCGATGCTTAGCTTTCATTTCTTTCTCCGTTTCTTATCCTAAGATAAATTACTGCTCCTAATATTCAATTATGGACTTAAGCTGATATTGTAACAAAATTTATTTTATCTTGCAATGGGTCTGTCTGTCGACTAAAATTTTACCCTGTTAGAAATGCGGGCCGGAGCCAAGCCGGACAGCTCCGGCGTCTTATTTGGGTTCCTGCAAGGCGGGGTCCCTCTAACGGGATTTAGTCAGTAATTAATCGAGAGGTTATAGATGTTCAAAATAGAGGGAAAAGACAAATCTTTTTACTTTTTACTTTTTACTTTTTTGATTTTGGCCTGCTCGCTTTGTGCCGCTGGGACTCCGGACGCCATAAAAGACATTTGGGACCCGGCCAAATATATCAGCATCGATGAAATTAAACCCGGGATGGAGGCGTATTGCCTTACCTGCTATAAAGGCACTAAGGTTGAGAAGTTTGCTATGGAGGTTATAAGTGTAGTTCGCAATGTTGAGCCGGGAAGGGATAGAATTTATGTTCAGGGCACCGATGAACGTTTTATCCACACTGGTCCCGTAGCTGGTTGCAGCGGTTCGCCGGTCTATATCGACGGCCGCTTGGCTGGAGCGTTAGCTTACACGTCGTACTACAGCAAGGATCCACTTTACGGTGCGACACCGATTCAGGAGATGCTTAGAGTGGGCCAGGCCGGCAGTTCTGAGAAAGATGTAGCCCGGACGGGATTTAATTTTGACTTCTCGAAGCCCATTGATTTTGCCGAGATTAACAGGCAAATTGCATCTCCACGACTTTCCAGAAATATTGGCCTTGCTGGCATTAGTCCTTTGCCCTGTCCTTTGATTACCTCTGGATTGCCAGCCAAGGTTTGTGAGCAATTGGCGACTGCTTTTGAACCTTTCGGACTTATGGTTGTTCCTGGCATCAGTGGTGCAGGCGTGCAACAATCAGAAAATGGCGATGAAGTACATTTGGAGCCAGGTGCTGTTCTTGTTATTCCTTTGGTAAGCGGCGATATAAGCATGTTTGCACTTGGTACGGCCACCGAAGTTAGGGGTGATAATGTTTACGGCCTTGGGCATAGCTTCCTGGGTTATGGTCCTGTGGATTTGCCGATAGCCACCGGGCAGGTGCACGCCGTCGTATCAAGGTTGAATCTTTCGATGAAGCTCGGCAGTGTAGGTGAAATAGTCGGGGCCTTGATGGTCGATGAGTATGCGGCGGTCTTTGGGCGAATCGGTGCAAAAGCCAGTATGATACCGGTAAGGATAAAAGTAGACCGTTACAATGACGCCGAGAAGCGGGTGTACAACTGCCGGGTTGCTGACAATCGGCTGTATACTCCAATGTTACTTCGCTCAGTCGTCTCTGGAGCGGCCCTTTACCTCGGTGATTTGCCTCCGGACCATATGATTGAGTATAAAGTAGCTATTGGCTTAGAGGACGCCGAATCGATTACCTTTGAAAATGTCTCCACCAGCCTGGGTCTGGCTGAGATGATAACGGAAAGTGTCAGCTCCGTTACACTACTTATGAATAACCCGTACAAGGAAATTGATATAAAATCGCTCGATTTTGACGTTCGCATAGCGCCGAAAAATATCGTTTCACATATATGGTCGGTTGATTTATCCGATTCAAAAGTCAAAGCCGGCCGGAGTATAGACATCGCAGTGGTTGTGGAATCCGTACGGACGGAAAAGAAAAAATACAGGTGCAGCTTGAACATACCCGATGATTTGCCGCCGGGAAAATATAATTTGACTGTGTGCGGCTCATCTGATTACGAGCAGTTTCTTGTGAAAAATGTCCCCTACAGGTTTATTGCGCAGAGTTTGCCGAGTTTGATTGAGGCGATAAATAATTCGTTGCAAGTCGATAGAGATAAATTGTATTGTCTTTTGTTTTTACCGCCCGGCGGTGTTACGGTGGAGAAGTCCGAGCTTCCTGATTTGCCGGCTACAAAGGCACTGGTCCTGCAAAATGCGAAAAGGACGCTAGAAACCCGGCCTTATCCACATTGGCTCGAAAGTAGTTTCAAAACCGGAACGATTATTACCGACAAAAAGGTTATGCGTATAACAGTAGAAAAATAATAGGAGCGGAAATGAAGACAAAAAACCGAAAAACTGAAATTAGAAATTTAAAACCTTTGAGTTTTACGCTGTGGTTTTGCGTTTTTAGCTTTTCGCTTTTAGCTTATTTGTCGGATTCTGCTTGTTGGGCGGTTAGCAGTAAGATTACACGGCACGCAAGCAGTTCGGATTTGTTGAAGGGCCGGACAGAAAATGTTGTGATTGGCTCACGAGGGACTATTCAACTGGGTCGGGCAGCAGAGGTGCTGCTTCCAGAATTTGAAGATGTTTGGTCGATAAACAGTATCGTAGTAAGCGGAGAGACGGTTTACGTCGGCACAAGTCCTAACGGTGGTATTTACAAATACAGTCTCGGCAAACTGACAAAGATTTATCCGCTGGAATCAGAAAAAGAAGAAAAAGAAGAAAAAGCGGAATTCCGTGGAGAGCCGGACGATGTAAACGAGCCTGGTGATGCGAATATCGTCGAAACCGAGCAGTATTTATCGAATGAGCATATTTTTGCGATGGCAACCGATGCGGCCGGAAGGCTTTTGGCTGGTATAAGCGGAGACAAATGCAAACTGTGCCGGTTAGAAGAGGACAGGATGGAAGTGATTTTTGAGCCGAATTCGGACGAAGACCGGACCAAATATATCTTCGCAATAGATATTGATGAGGGCGGTAATATTTATTTGGGAACCGGGCCGCAAGGCAAGGTTTATCAGCTTGACCCATTGGGCAAGGAATCGCAGCTTGTTTACGATAGTCCGGACAAAAACATTCTTTCACTGGCGGCTGGACAGGACGGATTTGTTTATGCAGGAAGCGACAGCCGGGGACTGGTATATAAGATAAACCCCCGCACTAAAACAGCTACCGTTTTATATGATAGCGACCAGCCGGAGATTACTGCACTATTATTTACAGAGGATGTCCCCGCTTCAATCAGGGGTTTGTATGCAGCGGCGACATCGGCTCAGGTTGTTGAGGCACAAACGAAGTTTGCTGCGGAATTGCCTTCGTCTGGTCGCCCTGAGACTGAAGCTGAAGAGGGAAAAGGTGCCGGCAAAAGCAAGGGCGGCCTGAAACTTAAAATTGCAAATATAAAAGAAGGCGCCGATGAAAAATCGGCCAAAAGACCAACACCGATACGTAAACCAGCCGGGCCGGGCAAAGCAAGTTACATATATAAGATAACCAAGGACGGCTTCGTAACTGATATTTTCAGCGAGGCGGCCGTCTTTTTCTGCTTGGCGGTACAAAATGAAAAGCTCCTTGTCGGGACTGGAAACAGCGCACAGCTTTTTACCATCGAACCGGCCCTGGAGCAGGAAGCAATTATCTATGAGGATGAGCAGGCTTCACAGATAACCGCGATAGCTGTGGCCGGCGACGATGTGTATCTTGGAACAGCAAATCCTGCGAAGTTGATAAAGTTGGGCTCAGCCGTTGCTTCCGAGGGAACTTACACTTCTGACCTTATCGATGCCGGGCAGCCGGCGAAGTGGGGCAAGCTGCAAATCGAGGCGGATATTCCGAGTGGGTGCAACGTTCGCCTGACTTCTCGCAGCGGAAACGTTAAAGATGTGAACGACCCGACTTTTTCCACCTGGACTGAGCTGGTAGAGCTTATAGAGCCGATACAACTGCGCTGCCCGCTCGGCAGATTTTGCCAGTATAAACTTGTGTTGCAAAGCCAGGATGGTCTCGGCAGTCCGCTTATAAGGGAGATTGCTGTTGCCAGTACTGTCCCGAATTTGGCGCCGAAAGTCGAATCGGTCGGTGTTAGTCGAATTGCCGCAGCCGGTAAAACAGGAATGTTTACAATCAGCTATAAGGCAGAAGACGATAACGGCGACAAGCTTATTTATAAAATAGATTTTAGAAAAATTGGAAGAACAAACTGGATTGAGCTGAAAGACGAGCTCGAAGCGGACAGCTTCGAATGGGACGGAAAGACCGTTGAAGACGGTCGATACGAGGTCAGGGTAACTGCAAGCGACGAGAGAGGTAATACCGCCACAACGAAGTTGACAGGCAGCAGAATAAGCGAGGCGGTAGTAGTTGATAACACCGCGCCTGTGATTAAAGCAGCCCCTGTCGAGAAGGGTAAGAAAACCGTAACGCTGAAGCTGCAGGTATCTGACGAATTTAGTGCGGTCGGCAATGTGCATTATACCGTTGACAGTAACGCCGAATGGATAGGGGCTCTGCCGGACGATTTGGTCTATGATACTACGGATGAGGATTTTACGATTGTGATTGAAGAGTTGGAGGCCGGCGAGCATATAATCGCAGTTAGAGTCAGCGATGACGTCGGCAATACAACGTATAAAACTTTTGAGGTCAATGTGACGGGCAGCTAAGAGTTTTTGGTTTTTAGTCTTAAGTTCAATTATTGTGCGATACATCGAGTTTGAAAAAATCGCCCGGATTGTCGAATCGCTTTGCGTATCGGCCGCCTATGAGCTGGGTGATGATGTTTTGGCTGCTCTTAAAGACGCGCAGCGCAAAGAAACCAATCCCGCCGCGGCGAAGATATTGAATCAGCTTATCGAAAATGCACGCATCGCAAAAGAAGATAAAATACCGCTGTGTCAGGATACCGGTCTTGCGGTAGTTTTTGTCCAGCAAGGTGCAGGGGTTGCTGTTAAACCTGCTGTTGGAGATAGCGATGCGACGCTGTTCGATGCAATCAACGCCGGTGTTGCGGCCTGCTGCGAAAAAGAATTTCTTAGAAAAAGCGTTGTCGCTGACCCCCTCAATAAACGCGAGAACACCGGCACGAACACACCTGCCATAATCCATCACTCGATTGTCCCTGGTGATAAGCTGAAGATAGCTTTTATCGCCAAGGGCGGCGGCTGCGAGAACAAGAGCCGGTTCAGGATGTTTCAACCTACGGCAGAAAGAAAAGAGATAATTGATTGGATTGTTGATGTTGTCAGACAAGCCGGTGCTGATGCCTGTCCGCCGGTTGTTGTTGGTGTTGGAATTGGGGGCGATTTCGAACTAAGCTCTCTGTTGAGTAAAAAGGCGCTGTGCCGAAATCTGAATGAGAAAAACGAGGACGGATTTTACGCTGAACTTGAGACGGATTTGCTTTCGGCAATTAATGCGCTCGGTCTTGGCCCGCAGGGGCTCGGCGGCGACACCACCGCTTTGGCTTGTTTAGTCGAAACTGCTCCGTGCCATATTGCATCACTGCCGGTGGCGGTAAATATCGAATGCCACAGCCACCGCCACAAGTCAGCAGTTATTTAGGCCGATATAGCCGTAGCAGGATACTCCATAAAATATTAAATCAGTCATCTTATTTTGCTTGTAAATCACTTATTTACGTTACATAATTAAATAGGTCGCTAAACACACCCCATTTTTGCTCTAATAATAAGGGTTGTATAAAATGGAAGGTTTGAACCGCGATAGTCGACAAAGTATTTATTTTGGCATTAACTACATAGTAGCAAGTGGATGGGTTTCTGATAAAAAGAAGCTTTTGGATTTTCAAAATGCTTTGTTGGAAAGTCAGTTGGAGTTTTCCGATACTAAGCTAGGAACCCGTAATTTTATATTGCTTAGAAAAGAACCATCCCCACTCCAGGTTAAGGTTGCTTCTTTAGGTCCCCAAGTGTCAAATATTATCATCAATTCAGAAAGGCCTACTTATGGTCTCGACTTATTTGCTAAGGAAGCTGATGCAGTATGTAACGCGTACAAGCAAACTTGGTTGGATTCGCCATGTCAAATTCTTCGATGTGATGCTACCCTCCGACACTTATATAGTTGTGAAGAACACGCCTTTAAGTATTTGTGGGAAAATCGCTTGGGGCAAAAACCGCAGGATTTTCACTACCTTGGCAAAAGGCCAGTTTTAGGCGGTGGGCTGCGTTTGGTTATGCCGGCTACTAAAGGAGATATTGAACCTGTCCACATTGAAATTAAAATAGAATCTTTCTTTCAAGAATCCGAAAAAATGTTCATTGAAACACTTTTTCTTTGGCCCCAACCAAGGTTGTTGCCGAAGAATAAAAGGTTCGACCCGGAAATTCGTTTGACAAGAGTGGAAAAATATGCTATAAGTGAAGTTTGGAATTTCCTTCTACAACCTGAAAGAGAGGAATGAGAATGAAGATAGGGGACATAGTAACGGAATCTTGGGGTCAGCCGCCAATTTCTGTTTATAAAATGGATAGCGATGGTAAAAACCTCTACGCCACAGAGCTTGACGATTACTATGGTGAACTTTCTTGCTCCAACTTTGTTGGCAGTGACAGAATCTATCTCACACAAGAAGACTTAGAGGATATTGCTTTATTCGAGCAGAGTTTTGATGAGCCGACTGTAGCCTGGAAGGATCTTAAGCAGGAGCTCACCAAGGATGGACTCCTATAATGTTGTATTTAAGAAATCTGCAAGCCGTCAACTGAGAAAACTTCCTCAAGATATTATAAAAAGAATTGCTACCCGGATAGACCAGCTCGAAAGTAACCCATTTCCTGAAGGTTTTGAGCAGTTGAAAGTTTATCGAGATCCATTTATGTATAGAGTACGTGTTGGAGATTACCGTATTCTTTATACTGTGGATACTTCAACAGAGACTATTACCATCTTTGGCATCGGCCATAGGCGTGAGATTTACCGATGATTAGTTCTCTGATTTTGTTACACAAATCAGTACGGTCAATAGAAAATGAGGATATTGTATTGTTGCTGTCGGCGGTAAACATCGAATGCCACAGCCACCGCCATAAGTCAGCGATTATTTAGCTGATTGCTCTATTATGTCGACCAGGCCCACGTCGATGTATTGGCCGCCTGCAGTCTGGCGGCAGTGCACAGCTAAGCAATTGGAGCCGACTTTCAAGGCGTTGCTCGCCGCCTCCTCAATAGGAACCTGCATATAACTTGTAGTGTAGCCGCTCAGCTTCGCTGCGAGCACCCCATTGATGTAAACCTCGGCATCCTCATCATGGTGTATTGACAGATGCGGTTGGCTGAGTTTTTTATCTTTTAACTCAAATGTCCGCCGTATCCAGATGTCCGATGATTTCCACTCTGTGCGTACCACCGACCCCGGTGTACCTTTGGTTCCGAAGCCGCCGCGGCCTTTATTCCAGTTTGAGTCGTTGAAAGCCGCATTCTGCCAGCCGTAATCGGGCTTGCTCGTCGTGTAACGCCACTCGATTTTCCGATTCTGCGATGTTGGCACAATCGTCTTGATTACCGGAGGCGGCAGGTAGAGCTTGCGGTTGGCAGCGGCGATTCTTTCCACATCCGCCTTGACCATCGCCCGGTCATAGGTCATAAAACCGTTGACCTCAACTTCAACATCGGTCGTTTGTGTGTACACTGCGGCGCACAGGCCACCGCCAATCATCGGCCGCAGCTTGCTCAGCAAAGCTACGTAAGCATTCGTCAGTTGCTCTCTGGTTTCATAGCTGCGATAGCCCCAGTTTTTCTCGTCCTGCCACGTGTGCCCTTTCACCGGCAAACCCAGCCCGCCAAACTCGCCCAGCACCGATGCGCGGTTTTCCTCGTTGGGGGGTGCCGCCGGACCGGGATAGCTGTGAATGTCACGCACGTCCCCGGATTCCTTGTTCGCCCAGCCGCTGGCCTCGTTCACCAAACGCGTCGGGTCCCACTCTTTAACCAATCTGGAATATCTTGGCGTGTCATGCTGTCCCCAACCTTCGTTAAACGGCACCCACATCACAATACACGGATGATTGCGAAACGTCTCAATCATCCGCATCAGCTCGTGCTCAAACTGCTTCTTGTCGGCGTCGGTCTTGTTATTGCCGCTGGCCATATCCTGCCAAACCATTAAGCCCAGCTTATCGCACCAGTAGTACAGCCGCGCAGGCTCTACTTTGACGTGTTTGCGCAGCATATTGCAGCCGATTTTCTTCAATACCTCGATGTCATAGCGCAGCGCTTCATCTGTCGGCGCAGTGTACAACCCATCCGGCCACCAGCCCTGGTCCAGCGGCCCAAACTGAAACAGCACCTTGTTATTCAAAAACAGCCGATTTATTCCGGCTTCATCCTTACCCAGCGAGATCTTCCTAAGACCACAATAGCTGCGTACCTCGTCAACTTTCTTGCTGCCGAGCGAGGTTCTGTCCTTTTTCTCGTGCAGGGCGATGCGCAGGTCATACAGGTAAGGTGAATCGGGTGACCACAAGCGAGGCTTCCGGCTGCCGGGCAAAGAAAGGAAAAACCTTTTTCCCGGATAGTCCCATCGGCCGGAAACGTCTCTGTGACCATCCTTATCAGGAGGCAGTATTACCTCGCCGTGTACGACATATTTCTTTGGCTGGCCAGCCACATCAACCGTTAGCCAGAAGCGATTCTCGTCCACGTCCGGCTCGATCTTAATTGAGCGGATGTGAGACTGGGGCACCGGTTCCAGCCACACCGTCTGCCATATACCGGTCACGGCGGTGTACATAATCCCACCGGGTCTTTTCACCTGCTTGCCTCGCGGCTGCGACCCGGCATCGGTCGGGTCCCACACTGACAGGATAATTTCCTGCTTACCGGTATCTTTCAGAGCATCAGTAATATCGAAGGTAAACGGGTCATACCCGCCTCGGTGGCTGCCGAGCTCTTTACCGTTGACCCACACCGTTGTGTCCCAGTCCACCGCACCGAAATGCAGCAGTATACGCTGACCTTTCCATTTGCCGGGCGTTTTGAATGTGCGTCGATACCATAGCCGGTTCTTCTCACCCACTGGCTTCATTACCCCCGATAGAGCCGACTCAACTGGAAACGGTACCAGAATCTGGCCATCGAACTTAGCAGGTTTCGATTCATCTTTGGCTGTAATGGCGTACTCCCACAGCCCGTTGAGGTTCAGCCAGTCCTCGCGGACCATCTGCGGCCGGGGATACTCCGAATGAGCATTGTCCGGCTGGACATCCTTTGCCCATCGTGTCATCAGCGGCCCATCTGCCGGCTTCCACTCTGCCTGCATAGACGAGCAGACCATCAGCGCCGCGCATATCACAACCAAATACCTTATTTTGTTTTGGAACAACCCTCTTTCGCTGCGTTTTGATTCCATCTTTTCATCTCCCTTAAGTTTATATGCCTTCTTTTGTTGCTTTTTTCACGAGAGGCAGTACCTTTTTATCTATTTCCGATTCGTCCTCCCCGACTTTTACTTTGAATAAGGACCAGCGCTCGACATACTCCACCTTTCCCCCGTCTGCCGGGATTTTCGTCAGCGGCCCGAGCGTCTCGAATTCCAGCATCTCGTCATTGGTGAACGTCTCTGTATTGCAGCCCATATCGGGATACGTAGCGCCCTCAATGTAAGGGTAATGTTTAACAAAGAGCTCGCCGTTCAGGTAATAAGCTCCCCACCCGACTTTATTGAGTAGACCTACCTTTTGCTTCTTGGAGACCTTGGGATTCTGTTTAAGCTGTATATACTTTGTGCCCCATGTCCATCGTGGGTCTTTCATATCGGTGTACCGCCAGAGCACTAAAGGACGGGCAGGAAGCAGATACTCGGGATGAGGGCCAAAAGGTTCCTGCGGCAGTATGAGCCTTCCCCCCTGCGCCATAACACTCATCGCCCAGCACGCTGCTTCGATCTCCCACATATTTTTGTTTATCAGCCGATGAAGCACTCGAGTGCTGTTGGTTTTAGAATCGAGGGTGACCTCAATCTCTTTCACTATACCTGTCTCAGGCTCGACATCCTGTGTAAGAGTTAAAGTCTTGCCGTCCCATTTATGCTTAATAGGCGAGTTATCCAGAGAGTATGTCCTCACAATATGTTCCGGGGCGTGCCACAAACGGTGTCCGCCATAGATTCGCCACTCGTCGCCGCCGGTTTTGCCCATCTGGTCCTTGTATTCGTTGAGCAAATTCTGTCCGCCCACATAGCCGAATCGCATAATTCGAGGCCCGACGTCTGTTGTCGCAATAAGTTCTATTTGCCCGTTGCTCAGCTTGATACAATTGGGCCATCCCCCGTAAGAGACTTTCTCCATTCTCACGTTCCTTTCTTTTCTAATTTCCCGACCGCCAATTGCTTGTGGTGGGCACCCAAGCGTTGACATAAGCACGAAACCTAAACCAATTGCTATGACTGCCCTGTTAATGCGGCACGCTTTTGTTAGATGTTCCATTTTTTTGTCCTCCATCTAAATTTGTTCCTTTTTTGTTAATATTTTTAATTACTCTTATGAACCTGTGTTTCCCAAATATGGCATATCCTCCATCCCTGTGGACCATTACCAGAATAAATGGGTTAGTAGATTATGCCTGAATTATGTCGCAGCGCCAAGCCCAAATTTGAGGATTGTTTTGGAACCTCATTTTGAGGCTACTGCGACTTATTGCAAGATCATAGACTCGTAGCATAGGTTTGCAATCGCAATATAATCTTCCGGCGAAAGCTGTTCGGGGCGCTGGTGTGGGTCGATGCAGCATTGCTCGAAGATTTTAGGCCAAATGTGAATTTTTGTGAGCCTGCCGGCAGCCAGTTTTGTGCAGCCCTTTAGCATTTTTCGGCGATGGCCCATAAAAAGATTTATCACCTCGCCAAAAAGTTCCATATTCTGAATCCGGCTTACCTTTGTATTTTTACGGACAAAGCTGACCATTGCAGAATCGACCTGCGGCCGAGGCCAGAAGACCGTCGGCCTCAAAACCCTCTCCATTTTTACATCACCCGTTGCGCTCAGCAGAATGCTCAATATGCCGTAGTCTTTGCTGCCGGCAGCAGCCGTCATTCGCTCGGCCACCTCCTTCTGAACCGTAACATACATACTCTCTGCTGTTGTCGGGCCTCTAACCAGATTCAGCATTACGGGAGAAGCTGCATTGTAAGGCAGATTTGCCACCAACAGGACCCGGCCGGGATACTTTTTACGGGCCGATTCGATTGCGTCTGTAACGATGCGGCTGATAGTATTTTTGCTCTTGAGGATGTCGGCGTTGATGACCTCGACATTTTCGGCCTTTGCCAGTTGTCCTTTTGCAATTTCGGCCAGACGCTCATCAACCTCTACAGCGATGACCTTGCCGGCACGCTGCGCCAGGGCCTCAGTTAAGGAACCTGTGCTGCAGCCAACCTCAAGAACAATATCTTTATTGTCGATATTCGCGGAATCTACCAGTTTTTCCATCAGATTCAGGTCGATGAGGAAATACTGGCCGAGTCGTTTGTTCGGCCCCAGGCCTGATGATGCAAGCAACTGCTGGATTTGCTGCTTAGTCTGCATTAGAAATACGAATTTAGAATTAAGAATTACGAATTTAAAATTATCTGGAAGACCGAGATTTTTTCACAATGGTGGTAAGAATTGCGACCAGTTCGTTTGATTCATCGGCCAGGCCGCTTAGCTTATTAGCAGGAACGACTTTGGTTTTTATCAAGAGCCGAAGCCAATAATGTGTCTCGCGGGCTTCTTTGAGAGCGATGTTGCACTTCGAGACAAAATCAGCTTTGCTTTGTCCTGCCGCTGCCTCTTCTAAATTCGCTCCAATCGATGTCCCAGAACGCAGAACTTGCTTGCCCAAGACTTCCACGCCGCCTCTCTGTTTTGCGAAGAACTGATAGAGTTTCACGATTCGACAGGCAAATGAAAACCCCCTTTCGTGGATATCCCTTTTCTTGGACCTTCTTTTATCTTTATTGTTGTTCATTGTCAATTTACAGTTCTAAATTCTAAACTCTCAATTCTAAATTCTTTTTTGTTGTTGCAATTTGGATTGCGGTCGTTATAGCCGATTTCATACCCTCCGGGCTGGCAAGGTTTCGGTCTACGATATCAAAAGCTGTTCCATGAGCAGGCGATGTTCGTATTATTGGTATGCCGATAGTAACATTGACGGCCCTGTCGAAATCGAGCAGTTTTACGGGAATCATACCCTGGTCGTGATACATTGCGACGACGCCGTCAAACTCACCGCCGGCAGCCCGCAAGAAGAGCGTATCAGCCGGAAACGGGCCGAAGCAGTTTATACCTTGTTCCTGTGCGAGCAAAATCGCAGGTGATATTATACGCTCTTCTTCATCGCCGAATTGGCCATCCTCTCCCGCGTGAGGATTCAGTGCCGCAACGCCGATTTTAGGATTTTCCACGCGGAAGTATTCTTTTAAGGCGTCATTTAATAAGTCTATAGGCTCGAACACGCAGCCGATTGTGAACTTGTGTCGCAGCTCGAATAGCGCTTCGTGAATTGTCGCAAGTGCCACTTTTAACGGACCGGCCACAAACATCATCACCTTTCGTGGAGATTTGCAACGCTCCGCGAACATCTCTGTATGGCCCGGCCACGTCCCACCGGCCAACTTCCAACTGGTCTTGCTGATTGGTGCGGTTACTACCGCATCGATTATGCCTGCCTTGGCGGCGTCAATAGCATCAAGGCAAAACCTTATCGATGCCTCGCCCGCAACCTTGCTGGGGCCTCTAATCCAGGACGGGACCGAGTAATCATCGTAATCGGCTACGACAACTTTATGGGGGTAATCTCTGCTGATTTTTTCGTGTTGATGTCGGCCCCAGAATGGCTCAATCTCGGCTTTATCGGCGGCGTAGCAAAGCTGTTCGTTCATACCGAAAAAAATAAATTTTGCTGCCCGCCGTATATTCGGGTCAGCC
>Ga0209427_10002987_pt1 | contig 19869 bp, 17 predicted proteins | sample DeeMarSWOR136_30_FD_187465 | JGI IMG/M metagenome (GOLD analysis project Ga0209427, IMG submission 187465) | Marine sediment microbial communities from White Oak River estuary, North Carolina - WOR-1-36_30 (SPAdes) (version 2) | ecosystem: Environmental > Aquatic > Marine > Intertidal zone >...
AGTGTCAAAGCTCACGATTTCGTTGAGGGAGATATATGCGAAGGAATGCCATATGCGGATGCCAGATAGACACTCTGATGCGACACATTAATGAGCAGGACCTTGACACACCGTACTTCAGTTAGCCTCCTGAAGCCTTTCAGCGGGCGGCATCATGAATGGTGTGAACGCAACAATGAAGATGCCGGGACGGGAAGTCATTGGCGCAATCCTTGTCGCGGTGATGGCCATCTTTGCACTCGTTTTGACTGCTGTTTTCAACGATCTCAAAATTCCTGTCCTCATCGTGTTCATAGGAACATACATTCTAATCAGTACTGAGAAGTTGAATAGGACCGCCTTGTCACTCTTGGGGCTGGCCATTGTGGGCGTGGTTCTGTTTCTCGGCTTCGAGATGGGACTCGGGGGAGGCGAGGATTTTGAACACCTAATCGTGGGTATTGATTGGACAACCATCATCTTTGTCATCGCTATGAGTGTCATCGTGTCGGTTTCTGCGGCCTCTGGCCTGTTCCAGTACATTGCACTTAGGATTGCTGCACCCAGTGGGGGGGACCATAAGGCTCTGTTCACAACCTTCTTGGTTGTTGTGGCCGGTATTAGTCTCTTCTTTGATACGGTTTCAACGATGCTAATAGCGGCTCCGTTCACAATCGAGATATGCAAGGCCCTTGAGATTGACTTCAAGCCCTTTCTGGTGTCTGAGGCAATAGTGTGTAACTTTTCCTCGATACCATCAGTCGTTGGCGCAGTGCCAAATCTTGTCATCGCAGGCGCGACTTACCTTGATGTCGGATTACTGTTCGTGGCATTCATGCCGCTATCCATCATTCTGTTCTTGGTCAGCCTTCCGATACTTCACCGATGGTATGGAAGCAAATTCGGCACAACAGGAGAGGATCGGACAGATCGAGTCTTCTCGATCGACCCTGCAACAATGATAAAGGACCGCTGGGACTTCAACGTATCTGTAGTTGCCATTGTGTTTCTTGTAATTGGATTTGCACTTGGCCCGACCTTTGGTATCGTGCCCCCGATGACAGCGTTGATCGTTGCTTCCACCATGCTCCTGATAGCGCATGAGAGAGCAAATGATTTCTTGAATAGGATAGGATGGCCAACTGTCTTCTTCCTAGTAGGCCTCTTTGGACTAGTTGGGGCCTTAGAAGTCACTGGCTTGATTGATGATCTGGCGCTTCTCGTGGGCGATATCATAGGCGACAATTCGGCCTTTGCAACTGTCTTCCTTGTCTGGATACCTGCTATCCTCTCGGCTTTCCTAGACAACCTGCCAGTGTCAGCCGTGCTGGCACCGATTGCTCAGCAATACGCAACTTTGAGCCCAGTACTTCCCCTGGCGTTGGTGTTTGCAGTGAACATAGGAGGCTACATATTCACCCCTTTGGGGTCTCCTGCTAATATGGTTGCAATCGGGCTCTCTGAAGCTGAACACAACCCAATACCATTCATGGAGTTCGTGAAGATCGGTACACTCCTAGGAATGATTCACCTTGCAATTGGTAGTGGATATCTCTTACTCATCATGTTTCTCTTGGGTGGTTGATGATTGGCACACCACTAGTAATCGGGATTGGAAACAGCTTAATTAGCAGGGAATCTTGAGCAGAATGCAAGCTGTTTGAAGATTGCGAGAGTAACCTGCAATCTGAATCCGTAAATGGACTCCTAGAACAGCTCAGCATCGAAGATGGTGAAGAAGAGTAGATGGACGCGCTGGCTGTAGCAGTACTAATAGTGTTCATAGGAACCTATGTAGCGATATCTTCTGAGAAGGTAAACAGGACTGCAACGGCCCTCCTCGGGATGGGAGCGGTAGGAATAATCCTGTGGACTGCAGAGATTAGCTTTGAGACTGTCGTCGAACATATTGAGTGGAATACGGTTCTGTTCGTCACTAGTATGATGATTATTATGACGATTGCCGCCTCTTCAGGAATGTTCCAGTATCTCGCCTTGGAGATTACCCGGCCCACTCGGGCCGAAACTAGGAAACTGTTTGTATCAGTCCTAGCGTTCGTCTTCGTCATCTCGCTTTTCTTGGATACTACATCAACGATACTTGTAATGGCCCCCCTGACCATTGAACTGTGCAAGGCCCTCGAGATTGACTTCCGACCCTTCTTGATTGCGGAGGCTATCACAGCGAACTACGCATCAATACCCTCAATCGTCGGTGCAGTACCGAACCTTCTAATCGCAGACCAAGCGCATGTAGATCCGGGGTTCCTCTTCGAATCGCTCATGCCGCTCTCCATCATATTATTCTTGGTATCTCTGCCTCTTTTTCTCAGAATATTCAAGGATAACCTGACTCCATCAGAGGAGGATCTGGTTTCACAGATGCTTCTCATCAATCCTCAGTTTATGATACGATCCAGGAGAGACTTCTACCTCTCTATACTGGCCATGTTCATCTTGGTTGTGGGCTTCACCATTGGACCAAGCTATGATTTCTCTCCGGCTGCCATAGCAATAACCGTGGCCGCCGGCTTACTAATACTGAGCCGTGAGTGGGTAGACGAAATACTCAAACGTGTGAATTGGGGGACCATCTTCTTCCTAATCGGTTTGTTTGGACTTGTTGCTTCGCTTCAAATCACAGGGATTATTGACGAGATCGGAAGTGGGATTGGTGCGCTAATCCAGGGAAACGAGGCGCTCGGCATCGTCTTCATGACGTGGGTGCCCTCGCTGCTATCTGCGGTAATCGACAACATCCCAGTCTCTGCGGTTCTTGCCCCAATTGCACTGCAGTTTGCGCCAATTAGCCCAATCCTTCCTGTTGCACTCATGTTCGCGGTGAACGTTGGAGGATTCATCCTGCCGATCGGTGCTCCTGCAAACATCCTTGCCATGGCATTCGCAGAGAGAGAGAAATCACCCATTAGCATGGCAAAGTTTGCCAAGGTTGGAGCCCCACTCGGACTTCTGATGTTGGGAATTGGGACTGGTTGGCTTCTACTATTGGGTCTGTTTGTTTAGAATAAGGGTGGTGTCTGCCCCCGTCTTGTGCCGCCGGGAGGACAGAACTCAACGGAGACAGGACACCATGTAGCAAGCTGTATATCAACGCTAATTAGGTGTTTGGTAACGACAATCACACATAGAAATCGAGGTGCCATATTGCCAAAACGTGCTCGTTGTCCATACTGCGACAGGCTGTTCAACCGAGGTGTGCTAGATGACCATGTCGTAGGATGTAGAGCTCGACACCAGAAAGAAGGCGCTCATCCAGCATTACCAAGGAGATCTGTGGCCGTGGTTGATGGGAGCAACTTGGCGTATCATCTTGCGCCAAGCGGCATACCAAGAGTGAGGAACTTGATTGTGGGCTATCAGAGCCTCACAAAGGCCGGGTACAGAGTGATCACCGTCATCTCGGCGGCTCTGTCGCATAACATAGACCAACCAGATGTTCTCCAGGGGTTGATTGACCGCGGCCAAGTCATCAAGGCAGAAAGCGGCACAAATGACGACCTGACCATAATCCGAATAGCCCAGCGTGATAATGCAGACATAGTTAGCAACGACAGATTCCTCGAATGGCGCGACAGATATCCATGGTTGGAGTCGAGGCTGAAGAGATATCGAATGACTCCCTCGGGCCTAATCCTGAGCCGAAGCCTTGGGGTTCAGCAAAAGCGTTAAAATCACTCAAACAATGCACTCCTGAAGCACACCTGTGGAACAGTGAAGCAATATGCTCGTCAAGGAACTAAGAGACCTGTACATGAAGTTCTTCAGAGAGAAGAATCACGCAGTGATAGGCTCTGCGTCTCTGATGCCAGAGAATGACCCGACTGCGCTCTATGTCATGGCAGGCATGCATCCATTGATGCCGTTCCTCCTAGGTCAAAAGCATCCACAGGGAAATAGACTTGTAAATGTGCAGAAGTGTATCCGAACTATAGACATCGACGAGGTTGGTGATACGACCCATCTAACATTCTTTGAGATGCTTGGGAATTGGAGCCTCAATGACTATTGGAAGGAAGAGGCGATTACTTGGAGCTACGATTTCCTCACCTCGAAGAAGTGGCTCGGGTTTGATCCCGAGAAGCTATCAGTCACAGTGTTTGCAGGAGATGATGATGCTCCTCGAGACAACGAAGCGGCCGACGTATGGAAGGCCGTAGGCATTCCAGAGGACCGCATATACTACCTTCCAAAAGAAGACAATTGGTGGGGCCCACCGGGCAAAGTCGGACCATGTGGCCCTTGCACAGAGATGTTCATAGAAGTAGATGAGATTCCGAGATGCGGATCTGATTGTAAACCAGGGTGCCACTGTGGGCACTTTGTTGAGGTCTGGAATGACGTCTTTATGGAGTACAATCTGAATGAAGATGGATCGTACGAGAAACTGAAACAGCGGAACATAGACACGGGAATGGGGGTGGAGAGGACAGCCGCCATGCTTCAGGGAGTTCCCTCGGTCTATGATACTGAGGTCTTCGTTCCACTCATGACTAAGATTCGAGAGCTCTCAGGAAAGGACCAGCTAAGCGAAGAGGAAAGTCGATTTGCGAAGATAATAGCTGATCATGTGAAATCCGCAGTAATGATTATGGCTGATGACGCTCAGATTGCCCCGTCCAATGTGGAGCATGGGTACATCGTGCGAAGACTCCTGAGAAAGGCCATCCTTGGTGCGGACAAGCTTGGCATCAGCAAGGGTTTCATGACAGATCTGGCTGAAATCACTATTGACATGTACAAGGACATCTATGATGAGGTCGAGAGAAACCGTGACTTCATCCACAAGAACCTTGACCGCGAGGAAGCGAAGTTCAGAAGGACCCTTCGAAAAGCCCTAGGAAAGTTCGACCGCATTCTTGAGGAGGATGGAAACATAACAGGAAAGGATGCATTCCTGCTGTTCACCAGCTTTGGATTGCCACTCGAGATGACAAGAGACCTTGCAGAAGAGAAGGGAATAGAGATAGACATCGATGAGTTCAGAGAGGAGTTTGAACAACACAGAGAGATCTCAAGGACAGCCACGGAAGGCAAGTTCAAAGGAGGCCTTGCTGACCACAGCGAAGAGATTACAGTCCTTCACACTGCAACTCATCTCTTACAGGCAGCTCTGAGAGAGGTGCTTGGAGATTCTGTACGACAAAGCGGCAGCAACATCACACGTGAAAGACTCCGATTCGATTTCACATTCGATCGCAAACTGACTCCAGATGAGGTTCAACGCGTCGAGGACTTGGTGAATGAAGTCATCGAGCAGGACCTTGAGGTTGAACACACATTCATGGCTCATGATGATGCGATCTCTCAGGGTGCCATGGCATTCTTCAAAGACACATATGGAGATGAAGTGTCTGTTTACAAAATCGGAAACTTCAGCATGGAACTGTGCGGGGGACCCCACGTAGAACGTACCGGCTTGTTGGGTCGATTCAGAATCGCTAAACAAGAGAAGATAGGAGCCGGACTCATCCGGATTAGAGGGGTACTGGAGCCCCAGAACAGCTAGACTTCAATCGTATCAGCGTGCGAGAAGGCGGACGAGTCAACCTTGCTCTCGATATGATTATTCGTTCGCTATCGTAGAAGACTCTAAGAGGAAGCCCTGCCTCTTAGAACCGACTAAACTACAATCTCAACCTGAGTGATTGAAAATGGATACATTCTCTAGGATATTCGGTCTTGGGGACAAGGACCTGCAGAAACAGGCTGATGAACTCCTCTTGAGACTAAGCAAGGCACTCCAGTCTGCCAGCGCCAAGCTCCACGTCTGTGTTGATGACTGGGATGACGGCAAGATGAAGCATTTGGACGAACTGGAATCCGAGATAATCTCACTTGAAAGAGAAGCTGATGAGGTCAAGGAGGAACTCTATGAGAAGATATTCTCAAAGCGTGCGTATCTTCCTCAGCAAACACAAGAACGCTATCAGCTTGTACAACACATGGATAGTGTTGTCGATGCGGCGGAGAACGCAGTAAGAATGATTCTGGTTGGAAGCAATTTCAGGCCACCAAGTGAAATCAAGGGGATTGCTGAGAAGGGGTGGATCTGTACAGACCTGCTTCAAGATGCAGTAAAGTACCTCTTCACTGACTTCAAGAAATCTGTCGAGTACACCCTCAAGATTGATAGAGTGAGGGAAGAGGCAAGAGACCTAAGTTTCAAGTTGCTAAAGAAACTCTTCAATGACAAGAAGTACAGTGCCAAAGAGGTCAGCCTGTTTCGGGCAATCTCAGAGAGGATTCTTCAAGTTGCCATAAGGTCTGAGGACACTGGTGACTTCATCCGGACTCTTGCAGTGAAATACTCATAGTTGGAGGCTCCTCCGGTTTGGAACCTGTACTGCTAGGAGTCCTGCTCATCATCAGTTTCATGGTCGCCTTTGCAATTGGAAGCAACGACGAAGCTATGGCCCCAGCCGTCGGCGCCAAAGTATTCACAGTAAGGACTGCGGTAGCCATAGGAGGTCTGATCACCGTTTTGGGTGCAGTTTCAATGGGGGGGAATGTGTCTGAGAAGGTCGGTTCTGATATGGTAAGAGGCTTGACGCTCACTACGGAGATGGTATTCGCCATCCTAATCTCGATGGCTATTTGGCTGCTGGTCGCTTCAGCCACAAGAGGACTTCCCATTAGCACTACTCAGTGTATTGTCGGTTCTGTAATAGGAGTCGCGGTCTTCGCACCCTTTGTGGGCTATACTGGATGGGGCATTGAAGCTATAGATTGGTTTGTAGTCCTCGAGGTCTTCGTGGGCTGGATTGTTTCTCCAGTCATTGGATTCTTGGTTGCCGCGGCTGTCTTTGCACTCGTTAGGCGTAGTCAGAAACAGGTACAGGGACTCACTGACCTAGAGAGGCAAGAGAGACTCGCAGCCTATGGACTCGCAGCCTTCTTGATATGGACCTCGTTGAGCAGAGGAGGAAATGATGTGGCCAACGCAATAGCTCCGCTTGTTGTCCTACCTGATTTCATGGGAACAATCGAGTTAGGATTCATTGCTCTTCCAGCAGTAATCCTGCCCTTGATAATCGGTGGAACTGGCATGGCACTCGGATTGATTGTAGTTGGTCGAAAAGTAATCAGGACACTTGCAACCGAGGTGGTTTCTTTGTCGCCTTCTTCGGCCCTTGCGGCAAGCGTATCAGTTGCTCTAATTATGTTCGTGGGTACACTTCTAGGACTACCTCTAAGTGGAACTCACGTTCTGGTAGCAGCCCTCATTGCGGTTGGTTGGGTCTCGGCTACACCAGTTCAGATGAAGCAGGTAAAAGACATTCTCATATCTTGGATAATTACTGTCCCAATCTCGGCTGTTCTAGGTGTAGCGGTTCTGTGGGTGATTCTAGGTTTCATTTGAGGGATGCAGAGGCAGGCTGTTCTCATTATTCTATGTCTGGAATCCTGTGAATCAGAATGTAGTTCTTGGCCAACTTCCCCAGTTCTTTAGCTTCGGGCTCTGAGAGATGGACTCTTCGCTCTGATTGAGGTATTTCATTCCTAGTGGCCTCAATGATTGCCAAATCGGCGTTACGAACAACAGATTCTACACCTGGGCACGGTCTTGTATCACCAGTATATCCAATTACCGTATCACCAACACGAACCCGGTAACCAAGAGCGGGCATGAGTATATCCTCATCAGTGGCGTTCTCCATCCCGTAGTGCTCAACCTGAATAGCAGTCAACTTGAAGAAATCAGTGTCAAATTGCGACCCGGACGCAAGCTCATGATAAGAGAAGCTGAAGGGAAGGGTGTCTGAATAGGCCTTCCTGAAACCAAGAATCGCACTGATTGCTTCTATGCATTTTGCCGGGAGTAAGATATGAAGCTGACTAGTCCTCTTCATCATTCGAAGGAAGCCGAGGACTGAATGTATTCCTCCCATATGATCGAAGTGGCCATGTGTGATTGCTACGAGTTCTATGTCATTCACAAACTGGATACTCCCGCGGTCCAAGAGGTCGCGGAGCGCACCATCTCCAACATCCATCAGCATCATCCTTCCCGTCAACTTTGAGGTGATGACAATTGTAGTGGCGACTCCTGCAGCACTGTATGGGATGCTGACCTCGACTTCGTCGTTCTCCCATTTCACGGGACTAGGATTGCGCTTCCGCTCCATTGTGAATCACGTTTGCTGAGTCCTCTGTATTAGTTGGCGCCGGATGGAAGAGATTGCATTGATTCCTCCATAGCGGGTCTGATGCTTCAGGACTAGTCATATCCGAGCTTCGGCACACGTGCAAGCCAATTCATGAAGTATCCAACTAGGACTGAGATGACAAGACCGCCTGCCGCAAGTAGTAGAACATCGAATAGAGTAGGTGTTGCCCCACTAAGGATTTGCAGCCAACTCCAGTAGAATCCAGTCAGAGTCAAACCTGAGAAGGCCACTTTCTTGAGCGGCACTTTCACGCTTCGGGTCTGAAAGACACCCAAGTCCGTCAGCGCTGCCGCCAGTGCACCACCCTTGTCTGGCTTGAGTTTCAACCGCTTCGAGAGAGCTCCAACTGTTATCTTGCTCTTTGGCTTGACAACCTTCAGGGCCTTTGGAGCGTACTCTGCGATGTCTTCAGAGAAGAAACGTACAGCACTCGGTACATCGATTCCACATTTGCGGCACTGGACAGCGTCTTTCTTCCACTTCTTTCCACACTGTGGACACCGCTTGTGATCCCAAGCACTGCCGGCAGCCTCGCTTACACGTCTGACGACCTCATCCTTGTTCACTTCTTCAGCATCCTTCTTCGGACGTCGCCTTAGCACGACCGAAGGCGGGAAGATCCCGACATCAGAGGCCGTCTTTGCACCTCGAAGCCTGCGCCCAGCAGATATTCCCCTTTGGAATTCATCCATAGCCAATAGAATGGAAAAGACAGCCATGACCGTGAATGCAAGAGTAAGGAGTCCGTTCAATGACATAATCGCTGAGAAGCCTGTGCCTCCAATCTTCAAATAGAAGTCCTCCTGAAGTGTGGTGTAGTTTGTAGGAGTGGTATCAAGCGTGTAGTTGAAGGAGAGGGCTCCGAGTAGTGTGCCAGATATGAGGTCAATCCCTCCGTAGGACAAAGCGTCAAGTGGAACTGTTGAGCTTGTGTTACTTAGAGGGTCTCCGGCATTGATATGTGCTCCAAGTGGGGTTTGCTGATTGATGATTGGGACGCCCATATACTGCATCAAAAAGGTATAGGAATGAATGGTCATATTCGAGGCTGCATCGATTGTTATCTCAATCGTCAAGCCTTCAGTCAGGTTCAAAGGAATCTGGTTTGCCTCATCCGAATCTGCTGCAGAAATACCGTTCAATTCAAGCAGAAAGGACAGATTGCCATCGTCTGTCCAAGTCTGCGCATATACAGGTGGGGAGAGCATTGTGCACAGGGCAAAGCAGAAGAATAAAGCAAGCACGAGATGTGGTAGCGTCTTTCTCATTCAGACTGTCCTCCTATTGGGAAAGCATCTCGACCGGGTAGGATTGCATCACTTTAATGATTATCGAGGATGTCTTGATTCTAGGACAGAAAGAACGTTCTCAGTATTTACCCTTGAAGGCCTCTTCAATCTCTCTGTCGAATTCATCATCCTCATCAGGCTCGAATATCACATGGCGTTTTGGGGGAGGTGGCGGTGGTCGTTCCCAATGAAAGGCTGCTCCGAAGATGATTCCTCCAAATGTTGCTATGATGCTAAGGAGGATCTCAAAGGTCCCCACTTGATAAAACGAGGAAATGAGGAAGGCGATAATAGTGCCTCCTAGAAGACCAAAGGCGGCCATCAACAGAACGCGGTCGGAGTTCCTAAGACTCTTGGTCCCTCCGATTGCATAGCCGATTATGAAACCAATAAGGAGTCCAGGTATGCCCCAGATGTAGTCTTCCCAGATGGCTTGCAGCAAGTTCCATTCCTCTTGGTAAGACCTATACGATATCTGTTCACATAACATTTCTGATGATGCCTTTGAAGATAAGAACGGTTTTCCTTCGCTTGGACTTGCTGGACAGTGGTGAGGTCAGATGAACGAGAAGGATGAGTTGCTTCTTGAAGTGATTGTGAAGCGCAGAAGTGGGCGGGCCTACTCGGACAAGCCTGTGTCAGACGAGATGCTTGAGTCGATTCTGGAAGCGGGCCGCAGAGCTCCTTCTTGTGCCAATACCCAAGCTTGGAATTTCGTTGTCTTGAGAGATCCCGAAGTCTTGATTGAAGCACATGAGGCCCTCAGCAGAGGCAATGCTTGGGCCAAGAAGGCACCCATCATGATCATTGTGGCTGCACGGGAGGATGAAGGCTGTCCAGCGCATCAACTGCCTTACTTCATGATGGACATCGGACTTGCCACTCAGAACATCCTTCTTCAGTCATTTCATCTTGGTTTCATGGCTCATCCGACAGCGGGCTGGAATGAGGAGAAACTGAAGGAAGTCACGGGAATCCCTGATGAATACCGTATAGGTACTGTAATCTTCATAGGATATGAGGGGGACATCGGACAACTGGACGAGAGAAATCGAGAGAAGGAAAAGACTCCCTCCACTCGGAAACCTCTCTCAGAGATAGTGCATTGGGACAGATGGTAGACTACGCCTTATACTCCATGTACTCTCCACAGTGTTCCAACATAGGCTGGCTACCACAGGATGGACCCATCCAACATACCAGTTGATCACCCTCTTGGTGCATTTCCCGACCACAGTGGATTGGCACGGCAACCTTCTCTCCGCACTTTGGACAAACTAGGCTCGCCACTTTGTTTTCCTCCATTGACGACATGACCCCAGCTTACTGGGTCTCTTAACTATTGTGAATGAATGGCTGCTATAAAGCTTTGCTTGAAGGAACGGTCAGTCATCCTTGGGATAGTACTTCTCCAGCTCTTCAGTGAAGACCTTCTCAGCAGTCTTGTGAGCTCCGGGAGTGTCAAGCTCAATGTTCCGCCGAGAAGTTGTGTCAGCCGTCAGAATCTCTCTGAAGATCTCGTTCTGAACTATCAGACGCTGAACCTCATTGCTACCGGTCCAGATTGTGGCCAGCCTAGCATCACGGTAAAGCCGTTCAATCGGATAGACATCAGTGTATCCAATTCCACCAAGAATCTGCATCGCTTCATGAACCGCCTCAAATCCTGCATCAGTGGCAAATGCCTTTGCCTGTGACACTTCCTTGCGGCACCAGGCACCGGTGTCAGCGACCTTCGCAGCTCTATAGACCAGGCCGCGTGCCGCGTCAAGTCTAGTGACACAATCGGCCACCTTGAAGCTGACAGCCTCGAATCTCCTAATTGGGCGGCCAAATGCCTCACGTCTATCAGCATACCTCGCCGCCAGTTCTATCGCAACCTGCCCCAGACCGATGGCACCTGCGGCAGATGTAAGGCGCTCAGGGACCATCATGGCATTGAACACGTCGTTGCCACCATGAAGTTCTCCAAGAAGACTGGCTTTAGAAACCTCAATGTCCTTGAACACGATTCTTGCTGCACCCATGCCCCGACAGCCCATCAGTTCGTACTCTTCTTCGACCTTCACGCCTGAGTCACGATCAACCAAGAATGCACTCAGCGCTTTGTGTGGCGCTGCTTCAAAATGGGTCCTCGCGTAGATTAGGAAGTAGTCAGCCCCGACACCTCCGGCAACGAAACGTTTCTCACCGTTGATTATGAATGAATCCGCACTCTTTACTGCTGTAGTATTGGTCCCGAAGAAATCAGAACCACCTCTAGGCTCTGTAAGACCCTCGCCTCCAATCTTCTCGCCTTTGAGTGTTGGCAAGAGATATTCCTTCTTCTGTCTCTCATTTCCGAACTTCTCGATGCCCTCACCGATTATACTTGGCAAAGAGTAAGCACATCCCAGCGAGATTCCTAATACCCCCACTTCCTCAATGGCGAGCATCTCAGGAACCCACCCGAGGCCTCTCCCGCCGTACTTCTTTGGAAACCGCAGACCAAGAAGATTCGCTTCTGCGGCGGCCTTGATGAATTCGTAAGGATACTCTTTCTCCTTTGAGTCCATAGCGATAATGAGAGAGGGGTCAACCTTGTCCCTCACGAAGACACGCACTTCATCACGGAGTTTCTTCTCATCTTCATTCAGCAGAACGTCAAACAACTTCCTCGCCTCGCATTCTTACATCTACTCACCGAGTAATAAAGAGTCTAGGGTGCCCTCAGATCCGCCGCCTCCTTTGATGTGAATGGCATCAACCGGACAGACAAGCTCGCAGACCAAGCAGAGTATACAGTCTATCTCCCGAGCGGGATCAACGATTTCATTCCATTCATCCGTGCTCCAACGTTCAAAGACGTTGGTGGGACATGCTTCAATGCACTTCATGCAGCCAATACAGGACTCTAGATGGACCCCGACGACGTCACCATGAATTGTCCCGTCCTTCTCTCTTGGCCCCCTCCAGACAGGATGACTCTCATGATAGGTCTGAATCGACCAAGTTATCCTGTAGTTCCTATCGATTGGCACGTGACACGAGCTGGCTTCGTGTCTTAAAGCATGTGCGTTGCCAACAGATTCTGGTAGCAACCGGGATTGCAGAGCTCTTCCCAAACTCCGGAGTATGGAAGTTTACTCTGTTCAAGCTGTGTGATGACGGTTCCTGAACCGCCAAGATACCATGACTAGATAATCAGTCAACACCAGGCATGTAAGATGAAGACAAGTCATAGTCCCTACATAAAAGGAGGTCATCATGGTGAAGGGAATAACGAAATCAGAATTTAGCAGCGCCTATCCGCGACTAGGAATAGTAGCTCTCTTGCTCATCCTAGCATTCGCGGCAGAGCCCTGCGTTGCGGCGGAAGTATGGTCAGACAATTTCGATGATGGTATTCATGACGAATGGACATTCAGTAGCTGCTCAGCTGAGGATGGCACAGTGAGAGTAATGGCTGCGTCTGGATCAGCCTATCGTGAGAGTACTGTCGATGTAGGCACATGGAGTTTTGATTTAGAACACAAGGGCTTTGATGTGGGTGACATAGACTGGGGATGGCAGGGATTTGTACTTCCTACCGTCTTCTTCATGAGTACCCACCCAGAAGAAACCCCTTGGAACTACTACTGCGTCGTGGCCGCCCACGTTTCAACATCTATCGGCGATAGACCAGTCATTGAGTTGAGGAAGAACAGTCCATCAGGAGGCGGTGCCTTCTACACTTGGGTGAAACTTGCTGGCTATGACCTAGAGGTAGGGGACTTTGGATGGAAGCACTTTGACGTCGCCAGAACATCTAGCGGTCAGATCACCGTATGGGTCAACGGGACGCAGGTGATTCAAGTTGTAGACACAGATCTTCAGTCCTCAGAGTACTTTGTGTTCATGGCGGGCCCGAATCGAGGCCTGGACAATATCGCTGTGGACGACGTGTCTATCTCCACAGGTCTGCCTTTGGAGCTGCTCGCTCTCGGGATTGGCGTGCCTGTTATCATCGTCGGGACAGTGGTCTGGACCAGAAGAAGAGGCGCGTAATCTGATGGGCTTCGGCAATCAGTGAAGGTATAGTTCAAGATTGCCGATTCTCTCAACAGCGTACGCGCTGGTAATGAATACTGAGTCCTTACGACTTATATACAAAACCGCAGATAGGTTGCGGCACAACTTCGCGAAGAAAATTGCTTTTGCGGGTTGACACAGGAGGTTAACTTCGTGGAAAGAAACCAAACAATCGCGATAGTAGTCATCATCGTTATTGCAGTTGGTGGAATTGCAGGTTATATGCTGCTATTCCCACCAGTGCCAACGGAGGATGTCATGATCTTCGGAACGACAGACACTGTTGAGGCCAGTATCGATATGGCGCAATCGTATGACTACTTCGGGTGGGAGATCATCACGACTCTCAGCTCTGGTCTGGTAGAAATAACGCCAGGATCGGAGGGGACGTCTGATGATATTCGTGCAGCCCTCGCCACTAGTTGGACGAGGAGTACTGATGGAAAGACGTGGGATTTTGATCTGAGAGAAGGTGTAACATTCTTTGACGGTACACCCTTCAACGCAACTGTTGTGAAGTATTCGTTCGACAGGAACTGCAACCTTACAGGTACTGGTCTGCAGGAACCAGATGGTCCACAATTCAACATGGGCTATGCTGACATCATCCATGATGTTGAAGTCACTGGCGAATACGATGTTAGGTTCAACCTTAATATCGCATTTGCACCATTCCTACAGCTCATGTCGTGTGCGGCTTCATATATGGTTCATCCCGCCTATGCACCACTTAGTGACGGCGATCCCGCCACTATCGACTACGTGCAGTACAATGCAACCCTCGGTCCTAGAGGAAGCCATCCCAATGGACTTGGCCCCTATGTGCTCGCCGAGTGGGAACGTGTGGGTGGCGAGGACGAGCTAATGCGACTAGAAGCAAACGAGGCTTACTGGAACTATCCGAACGTTCCGTTGACAGACGTCATAATCATCCAATTCTACGCGGATGAGGCTGGTCTGGCAGCGGCAATGACGGCGGGAGACATCGATGTTGCATATCGACACCTCACGCCGGATCAGGTGGATACCTTCCGGGACAATGCAGCCTACACCGTTTGGGAGGGTCCTGGAGCTGCAATACAGTACATGCTGTTCCAACAGGACATCTATCCATACAACGAGACTCCGATTCGCCAAGCAATTGCAGCGGCTTTGAACAGAACCAACCTTGCAGAAACAGTGTTCCTAGGAACTGTAGACCCGTTGTATAGTATCGTCCCGGCAGGAATGGCGTTCCACAAGCCTAGTTTCGAGATCTACGGTGAAGCGAACTACACATTCACTAACGATACGTTGGCCACGTATGGCTATAATGCCGCGAATAAGCTCCAGGTGAACTTGTACTATGAGTCATCTGCACACTATCCATCCAGTGGAGATCAAGCTGCAGTGTATAAGAGTGACCTAGAGGCTAGCGGTACCATTGCAGTCACGCTCCACAACTATGACTGGCCGACCTACAGAGAGCAGAGGAATGCAGGTACCATGGATGTGTTCATCTACGGATGGTATCCCGACTATATTGATCCAGACAACTACGCATTCCTGCCATTCGCTTCTTGGCTCAATCTGGGATACAACGAAACCTACCCGCAGGGAGGCATTGACCAATACGACCTATGGGTAGCAGGACGTAGCGCTGAGAACGATGCTGCCAGGCAGGCTGCCTACTATGCATTGCAGGATCTCCAAGCACAGGAAGTCTCATGCATTCCACTCTGGCAGGGAACTACGAATGCCGTTTCTAGCAGTGATGTAACCGGTATAATCCTAGACATCACTTTGAACTGGCGTCACTGGCTATTGGACTTCGCATAAGCTGCACCACAAGGTTACATAGTCTAAGATGGTGCTACTTTTCCGAGTAGCACCTTCCTGCTTTTTTTGGAGTCTGAATCTGCCATACTCATTATAGCTTTTGGTCTTCGCTGAGTCCGTATAGCTTAAGAATATGTTTCTCTCGTTTTAGATAAGACTTTCAAGAACAAGGGGTCATCGAGATGTCACTGAGATCGTATATCGTAAGCCGGGTTCTCCTTACAATACCCATGATTATGCTTCTTCTCACATTGGTATTTGTGATTCTGAGGGTTGTTCCAGGTGACCCTGCTCTATTACATTTTGAAAAGAGTGTAGACCCCGAGGTTCTGGCACAGTTCAGAGCTACACTAGGACTCGATAAGCCTCTTCTTGATCAGTATTTTGATTACCTAGGAGGGATTTTCCGAGGGGACTTTGGCCTTTCAATGCAAGACTTTGCACCAATCACCGAACACCTCGTCGGAAGATTTCCTGCAACACTTGAGCTGGCAATATACTCCATGCTCTTTGCAGTGGGTCTTGGTATCTTCCTAGGAGTGAAGTCCTCAAAGAAGTATGACTCAAACACTGATCAGGGCATTCGGCTTTTCGGAATTGTCACTTATGCAATTCCAGTGTTCTTCCTAGGAATGATTTTCCAGTTCGTCTTTTCCATCTGGCTCGATCTGCTTCCGACAGGTCAGAGGTTTGATCCACGTCTCTGGAGAGACTATGGACCAGCTCGCATAACAGGGCTCTACACAATCGACACTCTTCTCACTGGTAATATCGTTGGATTTGTCACATCTGTTAGATATCTGATTCTGCCTGTCCTTTCACTCGGTTTGATCTTGTGTGGTGTCTTCATCAGATTGACCAGAACCAATATGCTGGAAACACTTACACAGGATTTTGTGGTGGCGGCTGAGGCGAGAGGTCTTTCGGACAGAGTGGTCACATATAGCTATGCGCTCAAGAATGCGTTCCTTCCAATTCTGACTATGATTGGGTTGCAGTTCGCGATTCTTCTGGCTGGAGCAATTCTGACTGAGACCACCTTCAACTGGCCCGGCTTGGGAACATATCTAGTGGGACGAATTGACCATCGAGACTACACAGCTATACAGGGCACCGTTGTGTTCTTTGGAATCTTGGTCACTTTGGTGAGTCTATTCGTTGACATACTCTACGCCTACTTCGACCCGCGTATAAGGTTATGAGGTGGAACAAGAATGGAGAATACAAAGCTCGTCAGTGGTGTGTTCTATCAGCTCTCACCGAAGAGAGAAACGTTTCAAGGGCGGTCACTAGGATGGTGGATTGCATTCATCATTATAGTAGGGGGAGCGCTGGTTATGCTTGGAGGATTGTTCATTCTGGCGGCACTATCCATCTCCGAGCTTGGCATTCAGGTTGTTCTGAGCACTTTCGTCATCACGATCATCATGACCATCTTCTTGGCAGTGCGAAACGCCATGATTCAAATGAAACGCTTGACAGTGAGAAGAGGATATGCACTCTTCGTGCTGATGTGTGTCATCATAGCATTGGTTGTTTTTCCACTCAGCACGTTCTTCCTGCCTGATGATGCCCTCACCCTCTGGATGGCCACAGTTGGTGGAGGACTGACACTCTCAACAGTCGTACTGATGATTCGAGACGCCTATCCTGAGTTACGAGAACGAGGAACTCCAGGTATTATAACAACAGGAGGGCTCATAATTGTCTTTTCCATGGTATACATGACATTCGTTGCACCCTTCATCACTCCATACCTTCCCTTCACGCTCAATGTCGGTCCACTTCTCGATCCACCCTCTACAGCATTCCCGCTTGGCACAACTAACCTTGGTCAAGACATGTTGAGCAGAACAATTGCAGGGGGGGCAACGATGCTTCAAGTAGCTGCCATATCAGTTGCAGTCTGTTTCACCATTGGAGTGCCCGCAGGTCTATTGGCCTCATACAGAGGAGGACTTACTGACCGCACAGTTTCACTTGTGATGGACAGCATCTTCGCATTCCCAGGGCTTGTGCTTGCCATAGCGATAGCGGCGATGCTAGGTCCGGGAGCAGTGAACATGGCAATCTCAATCGCTGTAGTCTATGTTCCCTCATATTTCAGAGTGGTAAGAAGCCAAGTGCTGACGATTAAGGAGCTTCCATATGTCGAGGCAGCAATTGTGATGGGGGCCAGAGACCGTGACATCATCTTCCGCTACGTCCTCCCAAATGCATTGCCCTCTGCTGTGGTTGTAATGTCCATCAACTTTGCCGATGCAGTGTTGACTGCGGCAGGACTTACCTTCGTTGGGCTAGGCCTGCCGGTGGACGTCGCTGATTGGGGATGGGATTTGACAAACGGGCGGAACCAAATGATTGTGGGTGCCTGGTGGGTCAGCAGCTTCCCAGGTTTAATGATAGTAGTTCTAGCTCTTGGATTCACTCTGGCTGGAGATGGACTCAATGAGATACTGACGCCTAAACTTACGGAGTGATGTCAAGTGAGTGATCTGCTAAGAATCGAGAATCTGACAGTGGAGTATACCACTAGACGCGGGACAGCCCGTGCCGTGGATAGAGCCTTTCTGAAACTCGAAGAGAACAAGACATTGGGCTTGGCAGGAGAGTCCGGCTGTGGAAAGAGTACGCTTGGGAGATCCATCATGCGCCTTGTCCCATACCCAGGTAAGATTGTCCAGGGTGATATCTACCTGAATCTGGATAGAGATGTGCCTACGAAGAACGGGACTATTCTAAGCGGCGAAACCAATATCGTGGAACTCGATGATGAGCAGATGCGAGCATTGAGAGGTCAGATAATTGCCTACATATTCCAAGATCCAATGACCTCACTGAATCCTATGCTCAATATCGGAAATCATTTCGTCCAGATCATGAAGGCTCATCAACCAGACATTGAGGAAGATGCTGCTCTAGACCGTACAGCGGAGATTCTTGATGGACTTGGTATTCTCCCAGAAAGAGTGACAGATTACCCTCACCAGTTTAGCGGAGGCATGCGGCAAAGGGTGATGATAGGTCTGGGACTAGCTCTACGCCCACGACTGCTAATAGCTGATGAACCCACTACCTCTCTCGATGTCATTGTTGAGGCGCAGATTCTGGAAGAGATGCGGGAGCTCAAGGATAGATTCAATCTAACAATGATTCTGATTACTCACAACCTTGGCGTGCTGGCCCAAACTGCTGACGACATAGCCATCATATATGCAGGTCGAATTGCAGAGCATGCCAGCACTGAGGCATTGTTCAGTGAACCACAGCACCCTTACACACAGGCATTGCTGGAGGCTGTTCCAGATGTTTCAAAACCAGAGAAGAGGCTCACCTGGATTCCAGGAGCACCACCAGATCTAGTGGACTCCGTTCCCGGCTGCATGTATAATCCTCGATGTCCTCATGTAATGGACATATGCAAGTCAGTCGAACCGGACCTTATCACGAGTAACACAGGTGGAACTGTTGCTTGCCATCTCTATCAGGGGGGCTGACATTTGAAACTGGTTGAAGTAGAGAGTGTGAAGAAGTACTTCCCTGTTCAAAAGGGATTCATAGAATCCTTAATCTCGCAAGACAAGACCTTCGTCAAGGCAGTTGATGGGGTTTCCTTTAGCATAGAGAAGGGCGAAGTTCTTGGTCTAGCAGGAGAGAGTGGATCAGGCAAGACCACCATGGGTCGCCTCTGTGTGCGTCTGATAGAGCCCACTGAGGGTAAGATAGTGTTCGATGGAAAAGACATCGCGCACCTTAGGGGAAAGGAGCTCAGACTAGTCAAGAGGAGAATCCAGTTCACATTTCAGGACCCAACATCCTCATTGAATCCACGACTTTCAATCGGGGAAGCTGTCGCAGATGCTCTGAAGTTTCAAGGGATAGGAGACAGGAACGAGCGCTATGAGAGGTCCTGCGATGTTCTCGAGAGAGTTGGCCTCTCACCTGCGAGCACATTCTATGAGAGACTCCCACACCAACTGAGCGGAGGACAGAAACAGCGCGTCGTGTTTGGAAGGGCTATCATCCTCAACCCTGAATTCGTCGTCACTGACGAACCTGTGGCAATGGTTGACGTTTCCATAAAGGCACAGATTCTCGAGCTGATGATGGATTTGAAGAGAGAGTTCGGTCTGACGTACCTATTCATATCTCATGACCTTGCCACTTCTCGGCATGTGTGTGATAGGATTGGAATCATGTATCTAGGGAAGATAGTCGAAGTGGGTGACAAGGACAGTATCTATGAGGACCCACTACATCCGTACGCCGTTGGTCTAATCAGTGCAATCCCAGTGCCAGACCCGAAGGTGAAGAAGTCAGAGGCAGTACCCCGTGGAGAGATACCAAGCCCCATGAATCCACCCAGTGGATGTAGATTCCATCCCCGATGCCCCAAGGCATTTGAAAAATGCCCATTGGAAGAACCAGAACTGAAAGATGTTGGCAACGGAAGACTTGTGGCGTGTCACCTGTATTGATTGATACTTTCCATTCAAGATGGATGAAGCAACTAAGTGGTTTGGCGTGACAGAAAGCTGCTGTCA
>Ga0209427_10002988_pt1 | contig 19869 bp, 16 predicted proteins | sample DeeMarSWOR136_30_FD_187465 | JGI IMG/M metagenome (GOLD analysis project Ga0209427, IMG submission 187465) | Marine sediment microbial communities from White Oak River estuary, North Carolina - WOR-1-36_30 (SPAdes) (version 2) | ecosystem: Environmental > Aquatic > Marine > Intertidal zone >...
CTCGATGAGGAAAGGAGAGGGTGAGAGGACTGCTGGCCTGAGACAAGAGCTTTCCGAGTTTTCAAAGAGGGCGTTTAACCGGGGTCTCGTAAGTGGTACCGGGGGAAATATGAGTGTAAGGATTCCCGATACCGACGAAGTACTTATAACTCCCAGCGGTATCTCCCTCGGGGATATTGAGCCCGAGATTAATCTCCTCGTCAACCTGGAGGGCTCGGTCGTTGATGCCCCTCCGGGGTTGAAACCGTCGAAGGAATCATCCTTCCATCTTGCAGCTTATCGAGTCCGTCCCGATGTGATGGCGATCGCCCATCTTCACCCGCCTTTTGCGACCGCCTTCGCCAATAAGGGCAGACCCCTTCCGTTGGTAACCGTCTCTAGCCGTGTCGTCCTGAAGGACGTACCCTGGGTGGAAAGCGCCCTTCCGGGATCACGGGAGCTTTATGAATTTGTTTGTGAGGCATTAGAGAAGCACCCGGGAGTGAGGGCTCTACTCATGAAGGAACATGGTGTCCTTACCCTTGCGGCGGACCTGAAAACCGCCTACTATCTTACGGATCTGGTTGAGGACACCGCGAAGATTGCATACATTGCTTCGCATATTTCCTGAGATATGGGATATATTTGTAGAGGAGGTGCTCCATGGATATTCCAAAAAAGATGAGGGCAGCTGTTCTGTACGGCTTCAATGATGTAAGGGTAGAAACGTGTGATGTTCCATCCCCGGATCCTGATGAGGTTCTTCTGAGGGTCAATGCCTGCGGGATCTGCGGAACGGACAACAAAATCATAACGCACGGGATGCCGAATCAACCACCTTTCGGGGAGTACATAATCGGCCACGAATATGCGGGGACAGTAGTGGCGACGGGTGAAACCGTTGACGAATTTCAGGTGGGGGATAGAGTTGCTGTTGAGATACACAAGGGGTGCGGTCGGTGTAAGAACTGCATCATGGGCCACTATACCGCCTGTCTCAACTATGGTAACACCCAGAAAGGCCATCGGGCCAACGGCTTTACTGCAAACGGGGGGTTTGCCGAATATGCAGTAAATCACGTGAATACTCTCTACAAACTCCCTGATAGCGTCTCTTTCGACGAGTCGACCACGATAACAACCGCCGGGACCTGCATTTACGCCATCGATATGGCGGGAGGTTACATTCCCGGGGATACGGTGGCGGTGTTGGGACCTGGACCGATCGGGCTCATGAGCGTCCAACTGTGCAAGGCCCTTGGGGCGGGAAAGGTGATTTTGACAGGTACGAGGGATGAAAGGCTTGACCTGGGCAGGAAGCTCGGGGCCGATCACGTTGTCAATACGCGAAGGGAGAAGTCCGTTGAAAAGGTTCTGGAGCTTACGGATGGACTGGGGGTGGATCTGGTGCTTGAGGCTGCGGGTGGTGACACCACCCTCCAGGAGGCGTTGGAGATAACCCGTAAGGGGGGCAAAATTACGATTCTTGCCTTCTATAAGGGGCCCATCACGGCGGATATCACGATAGCGGTTCGGAATGGGATTAACCTCTACACCGTCCGTGGAGAGGGGAATATGAGCGTGGGTCGAGCCCTGGCGCTGATGGCCCAAGGGAAGATAACCGGTAAACCCCTCATCACCCACACCTTCCCCCTGGAGAAAATCAACGAGGCCATGAAGACATTCGTGGAGAGGATTGGTGGTGCCATGAAGGTCGTGGTTCATCCATGATCTCTTTGAAACTATTGGGTTTTCAGTGGCGAAATCGGATTTTAGAGGATAGCCGAGCAATGAAACAAAGAACAAGGCAGGTTTGTATGTTTGGTTGTGGGCTTTCGTGATAAGAACGAAGAAAGGAGACGTGAGAAAAAGCTATGGAAGATTTCTCAATCTACCGGTACATGAAGCCGGGAATCGTCCACTTCAAGGCTTTTCCGGAGGTGACGTGGGGAACTGGGCCCATTGTGGAGACCCTTAAACAGATCGTGGAAGATGATTTCTGGAGCGCCGTTGAAGTGGGGTGGATGCGCGATATCAAGGTGAGAAACGAGGCCCGTAAACTCCTTGAGATCTCGCACGTTGAGGTATGTTACGCCACACAGCCCATGTTCCTGAGCAACAAGCTCAGCTTGAATGCCTTCGATCCGGCCGAGAGGAAGAAGGCATTGAACGCAGCGAGAAATTGCATCGATGAGGCCTATGATCTCGGGGCCTCGTGGGTGAGGGTCCTCTCGGGGAAGGACCCAGGTGATGAGAGGCGGGAGGAGGCGAAGAAAATCCTCGTTGATTCTATCAAGGAGATATGCGAGTATTCAAAGGCTGAGGGAGAGATTGGGATTACCTTGAAGATATTCGACCGAGACATCGACAAATGTGCCCTGATCGGCCACTTCAGGGACGCAGCCGATGTGGCCAAGGAGGTATACAAGGAGTTCAAGAATTTCGGGCTTCTAGCGGATCTGTCCCACTTCCCGCTCTTGGGGGAACGACCTGAGGATGCCATCCCGCTGGTGAAGGGGTATCCGCTGCATTTTCACCTGGGAAACTGCGTTATGCGAGATCGGAAACACCCGGCATACGGTGATCTTCAACCCCGGTTCGGGATCCCCGGTGGGGAGATTGATACCGCCCAGGTGCGTGATTACTTCAGGCTTCTGCTGGATCTAAAACTCCTCAACCCTGAAAACAGGCCGGTGGTAAGCGTCGAGGTGAGACCGCTTTTAGCTGAGGAGTACTCGGAGGCCATCATCGCAAACGCCAAAAGGGTGGTAAAGGAAGCCTGGGCAACTATGGAGAGTTTCGCGGCTTAGGGTTCCCCATATGCTTTCAGGGTTTTCAAGCGGGTATTACCCTTGCCAGCGGAAATATAGTCGGCTGGGAAAATCAATACTTTTGTAATGTGTAATGGGAGATTGTGATAGTGGAAAGGGAAGTCATTCGGACGGACAAGGCCGGTCGCGCAAAAGGCCCGTTCGTTCAGGCGATAAAGGTGGGAAATATCCTCTATATGTCCGGATGTCGGGGCATAGACCCGAAAACCAATCGGGTGCGGAAGGATGATATTCGTGCTGAAGCCAGACAGGTGATGGAGAACATGAAGGGTGTTGTTGAGGAGGCGGGGGGTTCAATGAAAAATGTCATAGCGACCACGGTCTATGTAAGGGATATGTACAGACATCGACCGGTTATCAACGAGCTGTATGAGGAGTATTTCGGTGAAACGATGCCGACGCGGACTATTGTGGAAATATCCCGCCTCAATGAGGATAGCAACGTCGAAATAACGGCAACTGCGTGGATCCCATAGGACTTGAACCACATTTGGTGATCCTAATGATTTCGGCGAAAATTTCGAGTCAAGGAGCAAAAACGGGAAGGGAGGTTTTGGATACTACACTCTTAACATGAACGCCTTAACGTATACACGGGGCGTTCATATTATATATAAATTCACACAAAAAAAGAGAAAGGGGGTAGTTAGCATGATAGGTAAAAAGTTTGGTTATGTGATCTTAGTCTGTGTTATCACCTTGAGCTTCAGTTTGGCGGCATTTAGCGGGGGAAAGTATCCCTCGAAGCCGGTGCAGTTTCTGATTCCCTTTGGAGCGGGGGGATCCGCGGATGTCATGGGGAGGACACTGGCCAAAGCCACCGAGACGTATTTCGGCCAGCCCTTTGTGCCCGTCAACAAGCCTGGAGCGGGTGGAGGGATTATGTATACCGCCTTGAAGAGTTCCAAGCCGGATGGGTACACGGTGGGCTGGAACTCCTCCTCCGTTCTGACGTGCACGAATATCGGCAACGTGCCTTTCAAGTATGATGCCTTCGAGCACGTTTGCAGGATCGGTTTTACGGCGATGCCCATTGCGGTCCGGTCGGATTCTCCCTGGAAAACCTTTCAAGAATTTGTGGATAGCGTGAAGAAGGATCCGGGAAAGATGAAGATCGGCAACGCCGGCACGGGAAGCGCCACTCATCTCACGGCGGTACTCATGGAGCAAGAATTAGGCATGAAGGTCATTCACGTTCCGTTGGGAGCCAAGCGTCGGATTCCAAGTCTGCTCGGTGGTGAGATGAATGCGATCTGCGTTCCTCTCCCTGAAGCCGCGCCTCACGTGGCGGGTGGAAAGGCCCGGTTGCTTGTTATGCCAACAGAGAAACGGGATCCAGGTTTCCCGGATATCCCCACATTAAAGGAGCTGGGACATCCTATGGTCATGGAGCTCTTCCGGGGTATCAGTGTGCCGAAGGGAACACCGGGTAGCGTGGTCAAGAAGCTGGCAGATGCCTTTGAAAAGGGCTCCCAGGAACCCAGCTTTGCAAACATCGCTAAAAAGAAGGGGTTTAATATAAGCTATATGGGGAGGGCTGAGTTCGAGGAATACCTGAAAGCTCAGAATGAGCTGATCGCAAGGGCATATAAAGTTAGCGGCCTGGTCAAGTAAATCCAAGAATGGGGGGAGTGGCATTATCGATTCCGATGCTATTTCCCCCGTTCCCTGGTTTCTTATGCGAAGGACAAACATCTTTATCTCGATTATATTGTTTGCTTTTACTGGTTATTATGCGTATCTCATTACGAAGCTCCCGACCAGGAATATCCCACATACCCTTGGGGCAGATTTTATGCCCTGGGTTTTAACCGTATGTTTACTCCTCTTATCCAGCTTGCTCTTTTTGAAAAGCCTCTTTTATAGAAGGCAAGAGAAGAGGGCTGTCGGAATATCGCTAAAAGAGGTTGCCGGAATCCTTTCTCTTTTGGCTATCATCGTCGCTTATATCACAGCCATGATCTATTTCGGTTACGTATTCATTACCCCGCTTTTTATGGCAGCCATGATGCTGATGTCCGGCTCAAAAAAACTGAAGGAGATCATCTTTTTTCCCATCGGAATAACCCTCGCGGTTTACATTTTCTTTTATCGATTCTTCAACGTTCTGCTCCCTGGCGGGAAAATCTTTTAATAGGATCCTCCCATGATGAGTGATGTAGCCCTTGCAGCTTTGGCCGATGTTCTCCGATTGCCGAACCTTATCGCCAGCATGATGGGGGTTTTCTTCGGGCTCTTTATCGGCGCCTCTCCCGGACTTACTATATCCCTGGGGATGGTCCTTCTTCTTCCGCTTACCTTTACCCTTGCCCCGGTGACGTCTTTCTGTTTGCTTCTGGGGCTCTATGCTGCGGGGATGACCGGAGGTTCCATATCCGCAATCCTTCTGAACATCCCGGGGACGCCTTCGGCCTCGGCTACCGCTATCGATGGTCACGAGATGGCGAAAAAGGGAAGGGCGGGAGAAGCCATCGGAACTGCCGTGATTTCATCATTTTTCGGGGGTATGTTCAGCTTGGGGTGTCTGGTGTTAATCGCTCCTGCCATTGCCAAGTTTGCCCTCCGATTCGGAGCTCCTGAGCTCTTTGCCCTGGTGCTTCTGGGTTTAACTCTCATCTGTGGTTTTGGGCAGAGGTCGATCATCAAGGGTCTGATCTCTGGAGTCATTGGCCTCATTATTATGACAGTCGGGCTTGATAACCTGATGGGAATCCCGCGTTTTACCTTCGGTTACGTCGAGCTTCAGGCGGGAGTCTCTTTTCTGCCGGCATTGATCGGGCTTTTTGCGATTCCGCAGATTTTGGAGGGGATTGTCATCGGGGCCCAGGTGATTCCGAAGTACGAAGCGAAGATCTCGGGGCTTCTCCCGAGGTTTAAAGATATAAGACAGCTCTTTAAGACCATGGTCTTGGGGGCCTCAATTGGAACGGGAATAGGTGCAATCCCGGGTGCAGGGGGGCCGATAGCCGTTTTTCTCAGTTACGATTATGCCAAGAGAATTTCTAAGAATCGGACCTTATTCGGAACCGGGCTGGCTGAGGGGGTGGCGGCACCAGAATCGGCAAATAACGGTGTAGCAGGCGGGGCGATGATACCGATGCTTACCCTGGGAATCCCGGGTGATCCCATCACCGCCATACTTCTGGGTGCTTTAATGATACAGGGGTTAACCCCTGGTCCCTTATTGTTTCAGGCAAATGCCCAGTTTGTCTACAGTGTATTTTGGGCCTTTCTGGTGGCGAATTTCATGATGCTCTTCCTCACCCTCTCCACCGTAAAAATATGGGTGAGGCTCCTCCAGGTACCAGCAAGGATTCTCCTACCCATAATCGCCATCCTCTGCGTCGTCGGATCCTATGCCCTGCACAATACCTTTTTTGACACCGGGATCATGCTGTTCTTCGGGCTGTTGGGGTACTTCATGAGGAAGTATGAATTTCCCGTTGTCCCCATGCTCCTGGCCATAATCCTAGGCCCTGCCCTTGAAGAGCACCTGAGGATGTCGCTCATTATTTCCCAGGGCGATCCCTCAATATTCATAAAGCATCCCATTAGCCTCGTTTTCATTATAATCGCCCTCATAACCTTCATTGGCCCATTAATAGGGCGCGTGCGAGTGAGTGGAGGAGAAGAGGAATGAAGATTCAATAGTGAAGGAGAGCTTGGAGTGCCACGGCTGAGCGGGTGGGGATTAATGATGTCTTTTACCGTTTTTTCCGGAAATCCCTCAGAAAGATCTTTCTAATAATTTCCCAACAAGAGCAGCCACAAGGTTACACACAATCCTCCCCCGATTGTGGAGACCAGGATCAGCGATGCGATGGTCTCCTTGTAGAAGTCGTAGCGTTCGCTGAGAACAATCACCGAGACGGCGACGGGGGTGCCGTGCATGAGGATCAGTATTGTCTTTTCCAACGGTGGCAGATTGAGCCACGTTGTGATTAAGAGGGCTAGGATAGGCAAGAAGAGTATTCTCAGGAGACTCAGTTTCAGAGCACTTAGTATGTTCGTATATCGTGGGCCGTAGAGAAAGACGCCGAGCATGAAAATAGCCACTGCGGATGTGGTTTTCCCGAGCATGTGCAAAGAGGTGGATAGGGGAGGGGGTATTTCAACTCTCATAAGGGCAAGTAAGAAACCCGCCAGAATCGATAGGATGAGGGGGTTTTTTAAAAACTTCCTTAAGACCCGTTTGAATCCCTCCCAGATAGTTGTGGTTTCTAGTTTGTACAGCTCAAGGGTCGTCATGGATATGGCCACACCTATGGGGCCGATGGAAGCCACTGACAATACTGCGAGATGTTCTCCCTGCGTCGTTGGGAATGCAAAGGTTATGAAGGGAAGGCCAAAGAAGGCAACGCTCCCGAAAACCGTGCTCACGATCAACAAATAGAGGGTATCCCGCGAGAATCGGAAGATGCGTGAAATCGCGACGAAGACAATAACCGCAACAAGAATGGGAAAAATACCCGCTGACATGAATTTGAGGGTACTGCTGGTAAGAGGGATTTCATTTAAGTTGACAAGGGAGAGGGCTGGCAGGGCAAAATAGTAGACGTAAGCACTGAAAACCCTTTCATCGCCCGATTTCAGGATTCCTATCCTTCTAGCAAAGAATCCCGCTCCGATGAGAAGAAGCATCGGAACTAGAGTTTGGAAAGTAACGTTGTTCATTCCTCACCTCTTGCTTCCTCTTTTCGTTACATTATGGGCCAAAAGGAGAAAAAAATAAAGGCTATCCGCCCGGATTCGCCATACCGTGGTGAGATTAGTAGGTCTTCATGATGAGAAATCCGAAGATTTATGAAATTTTTCACATTTTCTTGATCGGCACGTGTCCCGCAAACCCCGCCTTGTAGGCGGGGTCGAGGGACACAAATAAAAATGAAATTTCATTGGCTCGCATTCTGCTCGCCACTGCGTGCCCGGGAAGCCCCGTCCTATGGGCAGGGAGCTTCACAATATATTCCTCGTCCGTTATCTTATGGTACACCTTTTCCAACTTTAACGGAAGTGGACCAAATCCCGACAATGCAAGATATCGCCCACTACGATTTCCTCTTAACACCTCCTGTGGGTATTCCACCCTTTCCGGCAGCAACGATTTATCCAAGGGAAATAAATGGAAAGCCGATGGGGCATCACGTTGACTGGATGCTGCTGACCTATGCCATTACAGTGACTGGCCTAGCCGCTATTTCGGTTCCCTGTGGGTGGGCGAAAAGGGGATTGCCGGTAGTACTTTAGATCGTTGGTCGCCGCCATGCCGAATCGACGATATTGCAGGCTGCGACGGCTTATGAACTAGCGGCACGGTGGGCAAATAAAAGACCACCATTGGGTATAGAAACCGTACGGGAAACGGGGGAATAGATAGAATCCCGTGCCCATCATCTTCGGCTCGATTTTCTCTTACCTCTTTATAGATTCGGGAAAGTTGTTTATTGAAAATGGGGTAAAATTGAAAAACGCTTGCTGTAATCGTTAATTGAAGGAGCGACCTATGCAGAATCAATGGAAAAGCGACAAGTTGGTTAGTACAGTTTGGTTGGCTGACAACCTGGATAACCCTACGATTCGAATCATCGAGGTTGGCGATAGGAAGAACCCACAGGCTTACGATGAAGGCCACATACCAGGGGCGCTCCATTGGCCGTGGAAAGAATCGTTATGGGATGCAACCATTCGTGAATTTTTGCTGCCGAAGGACTTCTCTCGGTTAATGGAAAAGAGTGGGGTTGGGCGTGATACCACGGTCATCTTTTATAGCAATTCCTGCCAATTTGCCCATTATGCCTTTTGGATTTGTGAGATGAGGGGATACACGAAGGCAAAAATCCTCCATGGAAACCGTACTTTGTGGATCAAGGAGAAACGACCTCTGGCACAGGAGGTTCCACAAGTAAAACCCGCCAGTTATTCCGTTAGGCCAACCGATGAGAGCAGTCGAATCGGGCGAGAGGGCATTTTGGCCGGTTTGAACAATCCGGACCGAGTTTTATTGGATGTCAGGTCACCGGAAGAATTTATGGGTGAAAGGGTATCTCCAAAGTGGTTTGGACCTGACTATGGTGCGGAGCGGAAGGGACACATCCCGGGTGCTCGGCATCTTTTTTATGCCGAACTGATAAACGACGACGAAACATTCAAGTCCCTCAAGGAGCTCCGTGAATCATTTTACAAGCGAGGGGCCACCCCTGATAAGGAGATCGTTTTCTACTGCAGAATGAGTCATCGCGCTTCTATGGTGTGGTTTGTAGCTCGCTACCTGCTAGGATATACGCGTAGGAAGGTTTACGACGGTTCATGGACTGAATGGGGAAACCTTGTTGGTGTCCCCCTAGTAAATGAATCTTTGGCATAGGAACCTGTAAAATAAATTGCTTATTTGTTCTCGCTATTGCAGGTCAAAGAATAGAGAGAAATTGGTCGAACAAAGCCTCAGTAGATGGGGTTTTGTTGCCGGCCCAAAGATTTCCTTGATAGAGTCCCTCTTGTCCTCATCCAACATTCATTATGCCAAGGATGCGGCGTGCCTCGGCAGGAGTAGCTACTTCGCCTCCAAGGCGCTGACACAAGTCTACGGCCATCTCCACTGTCTGAGCATTATTCGAAGCCAGTACCCCTTTCTCTAAATAGATGTTGTCCTCAAAACCCACCCGAACATTTCCCCCCAAGAGTATGGCCATGGTAATCATGGGGAGTTGGGCTTTTCCCACTCCGAGAACGCTCCACAGGGCATCGGGCGGCAGTTTGCTCTTCATGAATAAGAGGTTTTCGGGTGACGCCTCAATCCCCCATTTGACCCCCATGCAGAGCTGAAAATGGGGAGGATCGTCAATCAATCCCTTTTCAATAAGGTTATTTGCTTGATAGATATGGCCGACATCGAAGACTTCCAATTCCGGCTTTACACCGTTATCTTGCATACATTTTGCCGCGGCTTCTGCCCATTCCGGTGGGTTGACAAAGACCCGGTCACGGAAGTTCAGCGAGCCCAAATCAAGGGAACACATATCGGGTTTCAGATACACCGGTTGAAGACGTTGGGAGATGATATCAGGTCCCTCCAAAAACAGACCACTGGTGGTTAAATTTACCAGCATATCGCATTGCTGCCGAATGCCGTCTAGTGCCTCCCTGAAAAGTTCAAGCTTGAAATCTGGCCGTCCGGTTTTCGGGTCCCGTACATGGATATGAACGATTGCCGCTCCGGCCTTGTGGCATTCCACGGCAGCATCCACGATCTCTCGGGGGGTATAGGGAACCGCTGGGTTCATTTCCTTCGTTGGACGAGAACCGGTTACAGCAACAGTGATGATAATTTTTTTCTCCATAAACACCTCACGGAAACATTCCAGATAGTAATTCAGTTTCACCACCCAGTGTTTTCAACGGAGTGGATTCTGTTACGGGGGAAGGACTCGAAATCACCGGGAGTTATCATGGGTTCCCCTCCCCCAATTTTCGCTTATGTTCTTCCTTGAACCACGTACACCGAGTGATCTCACTCATGCGAGTATTATCGTACACCTGTGAAGGTGGAAAAACAGTAGTATCCAAATAAAGATTCACCTCCTTCCTCATTTTCACTTCCTTACTACTTGAAAACCCAGATACCTATAAAAACGAACCATAATGGCTCCAACTGGCAAAGGATGTTTTAGTTGCATGAACCTTTAAAAGACTATGACCAATCCGTTGTCTTACCTCCTTCGGCGGCGATCAAGATAAAAGCCATAATGCACGGTTCGGTACCACGATTTTCCCAGTTGTGAATTGTACCCCTCTGGATCACCACATCACCTGATTTGAGATGCACCTCTTCTTCATCTAATTGCATCCAAAGCTCTCCGGCTAGCACGATTCCATAATCAATGGTATCTGTGCTATGCCAACGCTCGGTAACTCCAGGTTCATATTGACAAATGCGAAAAACCGATCCATTGGCTAAACTTGTTCCAAGGTCCCAGGTATTCGGATCTTCATCTGTCAGTTGAACAGGCAGGCGGTCGGTAGCCCATAACGGAACATGTTCAAAACCAGGTCTGCCTTGCTGACTCTCAATTTCGCTGTCCCATTTAACCTTGCTTTTACCGTTTTCATTATTTTCGGTCACCACTCTTCTGATTTTCATGGCTTTTCAAAAATCCTCCTTTCCTAAATAGTAGGCTGATGAAATCCGGTCTTGGCGCCCTTTCTTGCCGTTCACCACTACCGGACATCCAACTCCCTCCGCAAAAATCGATTTCTGGACATTCTATCAAAACGTTATAGTACATATAATCAGTTCTTGCCGTTTTTCCCGCATTATCCGGGGGAGTATGCATTTTGAGTACTGTCACATGTGAAAAACCGAGAAAGAGCTTTACCTTTCTCCTGTATTACCCTTACCGGGCTGTTCTCTCCAGTGGAGAACATCCTGCACCAGGGGTTTTCCTTGCTCCCACGGTTCATCCCTATCGGTTAGCCTTATAAACCCTGGCGAGGAACCCTCTTAACGTGTAGCCGCCGAACCCGATGTCGAGAAAGGGAGGTTCAACGGACGTCAGACAGTTGGCGTTCGACTCAAAGGCTCCATAGAGATGCGGCTCAGGTCCTTCCTGCTCTGGGTACCACCAGCCATGCTCAATGTGAATCACTCGTTCATCTATTCCGTCGAAAAGCTCCACCTTCTGTTTACACCTACCCCGGGGCGACTCGATCCAAGCCCAATCACCTTCGCTCAGGCCGAGCCGAGCCGCGGTTGCCGGGTGTATCTGAACCATTGGGAACGGGTGATGTTTGCGCAGGCGTTCGATTTGGCGATGTTGGCTGTGGAAGAACCAGTGTACTTTGCCGCCGGTCGTGACGACGAAGGGATACTCCTTAGCCACCTCCGGCGTGCTGTATGGGCTCTCGGGCGGCTCGAAGTAGGTGGGTAACGGGTCGTAGCCGAGTGTATGCCAATGGGTCGAGTAAACCTCCACCTTACCGGTTGGCGTGCTAAAGCCGCCGCCCACACGATAGTAGTCCGTCTCGTATTTCCTATAGCGAACCTCGTCCCAAACCCCACCGGCTTCTACCACCTCTTCCCAGGTGAGACCGCTTTCCCGTAGCAGTCCGTCGTAGAACTCTTCCACCCTGTGCCAGGGCCAATCCCGGGCGAGGCCGCAACGGCGGAGGATGTCGCCACAAATCTCGAATTCGTCCCTGCCTTCTCCGATAGGCTCGACCACCTTCTGCGTCATGACATGGCCAAAGGGGTTGACGCCCTGGTGGTCGATCAGGCGGCTCTTCTCGAAGTACGTTGTCCCGGGCAGCACGTAGTCGGCCAGCTGCGCCGTGGGAGTCATAAAGAGATCACATACAACCGATAGCTCAACTTTCTTGAGTGCCTTATAGACTTTCTTCGAGTCGGCCCAGCCGACGATCGGGTTGCAGCCGATGTTAAACCAGGCCTTTACTGGGTATGGTTTCTCATCGATGATCGCGTGCAGGATGCTCGGGATGTGAGCGGTAAGCTTTCCGGTCGGGCCAGAAAGCAGCTTGTACTTGTCACCGCCTAGCTGTTTCTCCAAGAGCTCGGCGGGGACCGTATCGACATAGCGCCTGATCGCAGTGTTTACCCCGTAGCACCGAGGCACGGGATTTACGGTGCCACCAGGCACATCGAGGTTACCGGTGATTGCCTGGAGGATACAAATGGCTCGCGGATTCTGGTGCGCTGAAACCGAGTGCTCGATTCCAACTCCCCAGCCAATACACGCAGGCTTTGCGGTAGCATAGAGCCTTGCCGCTTTGCGGATGTCCTCTGCCTTAACCCAGGCAATTTCCGCGACCCGTTCCGGAGGATAATCCTCGATCCGATCTAGCAGGAGTTGCCAAGCTGGCTTACACGCTACCCCCGCGACCTCATAGCGCCCACTCATGGCGGGCTTAACACCCGGACTGTCCGCCGGGAGTGGTTGGTCCCTTGCCGTGTCCCAGACAAGATAAGAGCCTTCAGAGACTGTCAGGAGTTCCCCAGTGTCATTCGACACAAGAAACGGCCCATTGGTCCAGGGCTCGACGAATTCCCGGTCGTAGAGGTCTTCCTTGAGAATTACATGTAACCACGCGAGTGCGACTGCTGCATCGGTCCCCGGTCGTAGCTGCAGCCAAACGTCCGCCCTAGCAGCAAGACGCGTCCGCCGTGGATCTACCACTACGAGATTTGAGCGGTGTTTGAGCGCCTGAATCACGGTCAGTCCGAGAATCGTGTTGTGGTTGCTTACATCCGGTTGATCACCCCAGAGTACTATGCACTGAGGATTGTTACGATAGTCAGGCGTAAAATATCCCCCATACGTCCATGTGGTTGATACACTCCGCGGCCGGAAGCACTGGGCACGTCCTGAGCCGAAGTTGTTGGGAGAGCCGAAATGGAAGGAGAAGAGATCGGCTACCCAGGCCACTTCGTCGAGCTTGGTACCATCGCCGGCAACCATTGCCCATGGCCCGTACTGATCTCGGATGTCCATTAGCTTGCCCGCAATTTCGTCGAGGGCCTGATCCCAGGAAATCCGTTTCCACTTGCCCTCCCCCCGTTCTCCGACACGCTTGAGCGGATATTTCAGCCGGTCCGGGTGATAAAGAATGTCAAGTCCCGCCCACCCTTTGGGGCAGAGCTTCCCCCCATTGTTCGGGCAGTCCGGGTCACCCTTGAGCTTCAACGCCTTCCCGTCTACCACGTGAACGAGTATACCGCACCCGCCGTGGCATCCCATGCAGCCAGACTTCTTGATGGTGGCGCCTTGTGATGTAGCCATAAAGGTAGCCGTAAATTCTGAGGAGATCCGACCTACGTATTCGTTTCCAATCCGGAAAGGAAGGAAAACACCTTCTACATTTCTCCGCAACCCTCGGGGAACTTACCTCACCAGATGCCTGAAGGTACAGATGTCGAAGAGCTCCTGGAGGTCCGGCTCATTTTCCATATTCAGGATGATGTCCTTGGTTCGCTCGATCTGGGCGTCCGAGAGTATACCCTTGCAATACTTGCGATAGATGTCCACTACCTGGTCCATGGTGAGGGGATACTTCGGTCCCCCGTAGGGTTGATCCATGGCACCCTCGAGGGTTTTTCCGCCTTTGAGCTTTATCTCCGTACGACCCTCCCCCGCGAAGTATCGTTTCGGATACTCCGGATGATAGACCACTTTGACCTTCTTCCTTGCCTTGGCTAGCCGAGGGTTATGTACCGCCTTCTCCGTACAGGTCTCCAGCCCGCACTCCCCGTGGATCATCTGGTAAGCCAAGATATGCTGAATACTGAAACGGGCATCTTCCGGGTTCTTCGGTTCCGCCCGGTCAATAACCCTCCTTAATTCATCAAAATGCACCACCACTTCCTCGATATCTCCATGTTTGACCTTGTTGTCCCGCATGAGATCAGCGACGACATCGACGAAGTTGTGGTTAAAGAAACAGAATCCCCACTTCTTAATCCAGGTGTTATTGGTGTAGAAGGGAGCCTTCCCCAACCCCTGCGTCATCTTGGCAAATTCGATATTCTTATCGCCACCCGTGAGCATGTCCAGGCACTTTTCGATCACGGGATTACTTGTGGCACCATTTTTTGCCATAATGGCATTTAAGATCGCATTTCGACACACGGTGGCTGATTCGTAGAAATGTGCGTCCGTACCCCAGGTGTGCATATATCCCAATCCCTGAACCATGGCCAGGCCGAATGATGCCTTGGTCTCCTCTTCGGTCAATTCAAAGGCGCGGGCACAACTGGCCGTGGCGCCGTAGATTCCGATGAAGGGGAGGTTACAGATCCCGATGGGATCCGTCCCCACCGAGGCCCACATGGCGATTCTGTTCTGCATCTCCTGGCCTACGTACAGGGCCACGATTATCTCCTGCCCGGAAAGCTTACACTTCTCCGCTGCCGTTAGTAAAGCCGGCCAGGTCGTCACGTCACTAATTCCACCGCCGGGAAACTGGTCGTCTTCCATTTCCGATGCGTGTCCGAAGAAGCCGTTGAGGAGGGCTGCCTGAGCCACATCCGTCCTGAAGCCACAACCATAGACCCCCGACTCCGGCCTTCCGAGATTGTCCTTGGCGTATCGTATGAGCTTCTTGGAAGTGGGGGCAGCTGAGCCGACAAGCATTCCCATCACCTGCTTGAGCGTCAACTGCTTAACGTATTCGATGACGCTTTCATCCACATCGTTGAACTCCGTGTGTGCAACAAACTTCGCAAATGTTTCAGCTATCTCCATCTGCATTTCCTCCTTTTTTATAATAGTCAAATATTGATTCGATGATGCACCTCATCGAGCAGCCAAAGAATATTAAAAGATATTAGCATGAAATTTTTTGTCAAGATGTTTTTGATCGAAGCCATGGGGGATAAGGGAGAAAAAGGGATATGGCGTGGTGCAGTTCTTTTCACATCGCTCTCCGTGGCTTCATTTTCAAAGGGAGTAACTGGGATGGTAGCATATTGAGTTAATGAGAGGAGAAATTCTGTTGATTGATCTTTGGCAGTCCGAGAAAAACAGTATTGTAATATCAAGTTATTTTTTTGGATTTCTTTGATGTCATCTTTCAAAGGCTTCACAATGGCTTGGCGATCTCGGGCGTCATTTCTGGCTATAGCTTCCTGATGATGCAAGGATATCCCTTCATCGGAAATGACCCGCTTACGGGATCCGAGACTTTAGCGGAGTACAGTAGATTAACGTTTGCCCCGTCACGTGAATATGGGTCATAGGGAGGGAGTCCCAGTTCCTCACATTCTTGCCACCAGCCATGCTGCATGCATACCACAGAGGGTGAAACCACATTAGTGAGTTTAGCCTTAACCTTGATTGTTGCGTTGGATGTCTCAATAGCTACCAGTTCACCGTCTTTGATGCCCAATTCGGTTGCCTTAGCCGGGTGAATTTCGACAAAGGGCTCGGGCACTCGCTGCCTGAGGGAAGGTAGGCAACGGCCCCAGCCGTGACAGTACTCTAAGAATTTGAAATTGGTTAGCGTGAAAGAGTATTTTGCCGACGTTTCTTCGTCCAGCGTACGTCTAGCCATTGACTCTTTGTAAACCGGCAAGGGCTCGTAGCCATGGTTCTTGAGAAGCTGGCTGTAAATCTCAATCCTTTTGCAGGGTGTATTAAATCCAGCTGGTGTCTCCGTTTTTGGATCTTTCTTGCTATAAGCCTTCTCAACCGAGGGATGGTCGATTGTGATTCCGCCTGGGTGCCTTCTCAAATCCTCAACAGTAAGTCCGAGTGGCGATAGCTGGTGGTTAAAGGCTGCCTCTATATCCCCACCCCAGAACTTGTCTCCCAGACCAAGCCTCTGTGCTATCTCAAATATGATTTGTATGTCGGCCCTTGACTCGTGCTGAGGCTCGACTACGGCCTCACGCAGTTGAACGTGACAGTTAGCCTTTGCTGAATGCTGGAAACCTGCCCTGACATGCCAGGCCTCCCAAAAACTGGCCGCAGGCAAAACGATATCAGCCAGCTCGGCAGGTGGGGTCATAAATAGTTCCACCTGGACGAAAAAATCGAGCTTGCTGAGGGCTTTCCGTCCGACTCGGCTTTCAGGATTTCCCGTAATGAGATTTCCCCCGAAGGCAACGAGGCCTTTCATCTGATATGGTCTTCCTCTCAGAATTGCCTCATAAAAGTCGTTAGCCCGAATTGCTCCTCTTGACTTGATGCGTTGCATCATCCCTGGAGGTCCGAGGGGACGTTCGGCGCATCCAAGACGTTTTCGTTCAATATCTGGCGTTAGGAACTCAAAACCATTCACCGGGTTAACAGGGAGTTTGGGCAAAATTCTGTTACTGCCAACAGCGTCAAAGTTACCTGTTATGGCATACATAAGGCAGATTGCCCGATTCGTTTGAGTACTATTAGTTTGCTGCTCGATCCCATTGAGGGTGTAGTAGCTGGCTGGTTTGATAGTCGCGAACATTCTGGCTGCCTGCTGTATTTTGTCGCTTGGCACCTTGGTAATCTCCATAGCCTTTTCTAGAGGATATTGTGAAACCAAATCGGTTAAGAGTTGGAAGACAGTTTTGCACTCCACCTGCTTTCCACCCGCGAGATCAACTGTGTAGGTGTCAGTGAGCGCGGGCGATATAGCATCCGTTTCAAAGGACATAGTGTCGGGAGCATAGGCCTTGGCTAACTGACGGGTTTCGTCCCAGACCATGTAACTCTCAGAGTCTGCCCCAGTTGCAATATCGTTGGCTTTCAGCAGATTCCCAGTATCGTCTCGAACCAAAAACGGGCCGTTCGTCCAATCCAAGACAAAGCCCTTGTCGTAAAGACCTTCGGCTATCATGACATTGAGCAGGCTAAGTGCCAGTGCACCATCGGTCCCTGGGCAAACTTGGAGCCAGAGGTCCGCCTTTTCCGCAATTTCCGTGCGCCGTGGGTCGATTACAATAAGCTTAGCACCATTTTTGATACCGCGCTGGATATCTCTCACATGCGTTGGCCAGGTGTTGTACGGATTATGTCCCCAAATCAGAATACACGACGATTTATCAAATTCAGGCTCCGGAATTCCCACACCATAGGTATATGCTGAAGCACTGTCCTTATGCCAGTTGCATATATGGGTGGTAGATAGAGTATTTGGATTCCCAAAGGCATGAGATAATCTGTGCATCCAATCCCAGAAGTCTTTGCTTGCTGAGCCACTAGGCGAAGATCGGTAGAAAGCCACTGCCTCAGCACCAAATTTGGTTTTAATGTGGTTGAGCTTGGTAGCTATAGTGTCCAGGGCTTCATCCCAGGAAATACGCTCCCACCCGGGGTCAGGGTCTCCCTTCGGCCTTGTTCGTCGCATGGGAAATCTCAACCGTGCTTCGCTGTAGACCATCTCTGGCCCGGCGTGTCCCTTGGGACAAAGCGTACAAGCATTGGGGTGGTCCCAATCTGGCAAGGCTTTGGTGAAGACACCATCTTCAACTCGAGCAATGGTAGGACACATAGCTTTACACTGAGGGCAATAACCGCTCACAAACTTCACGTTTTCATTGCTGCACACCTCTATACCTCCTGTGAACAGATTACTGTTACTATAACACCAATGGTGTCCTGATATCCCTATTGTTTATATCGTCTATACTAAGTTCACGGACGGTTTTCGAAAATAATAGGGATGAATTATCCAAAATTCGATCATCTACAAGGAACTCAGACCCTTTAGAAGGGCCATTGAAAAGAACCATGGATTGGTTAGAGAAAATCGTTACCGGATGGAAAATACCAACACCTATATGGGGCTTCCTAATGTCCTTATGCACGTTATTGAGGGTGATATCGTACTAATTCACGATATTATTTTCATGTGTTTCATTTTCAAGAAAGGTTACTGTCGCGTTGGCCATCGTAGCCTGGTTAGCTAATACCGTGACTCCGTCGGCAACTCAGAGAGTAAGGCTGCGACCCCCAATCCCACTTGTACAGAGCCCGCAATCCCTATCGATCAGAAGGATACAATGAAAATGTTTCTCGTCCGTCTCAATGCCTAAACCTGGCCGATCAGATACATACACCATTCCCTCACGTATATCAAGTAGTCCCTTTACAGAAAGTTTCCGTATTTTTTCCTCAAGAACAGGCCATTTTACTTTTGATATTCTGTAAGTATTTGACGCCAATTAGTTATTCCAATTTTCCAGAGGATTTTTGGGGAAAATCCTGCTTCTCTTAGCCACTAAAATTGAGATAGAACTTGTGAGAGCGGAGAGAAACCCTCTTGGCTCAGGAGTGAGAGTCAGTATAATACTCCTCCAGTGGGATAAAAAAAAGAACCAGGAGGGTTAGGCGAATGATACAGCAGAAGCTTTTGCCTGTTCCTTTCTAGAGCGGGGACTTTTCTTTGTTTAATCGCCTGGAGATGGTCCTGACGACTTCAGTACATTTTTTATGCAGTCTAATTTTGATGACCTCGTAAAGAGTCAATTTTGGGAGAAAGAATGTGCTTGACAAGCGAAAGCCAAGAAGTTATAGTAGAGCCCCAAATTTGAAATAAGGTAGGAAGGAGGTGAAGCTGACAAGCGAGGAAAAATCATAGGGCACGCTGATATTTCAAATGAAGGAGGTACGTAATGAAGAGACGAACACGATTTCACACTATCGGATGGGGAGTCATGGTAAGTGTATTGATTTGCCTACTCACCGTAGGGGTTACGGTGGGCACGGCTGGAGCGAAAGCCCGCTACATAAGGTTAGGGTGCGGCGGGCCGGGGGGATCCTGGTTCCAGATGGTCGGCGGACTATCTGCCCTCTTCAATAAGGAGATCCCCAACGTCAACGTAAGCGCCGTATCTTCGGGCGGATCTGTTGGTCTTATGCGACTTCTCCGTCAGGGCGACTTGGAGTCGAGCTTCCAGCATACCCTGACCATCTACGAAAGCTCGAATGGAGTTGGTGACTTCAAGGACAAAGGTCCGTGGAAGGGCATACGGGGAATGACCGGGATGTACGAGAGCTGGCATCACTGGGTCGTCTTGGAGAAGAGCGGGATCACGAAGATGGCTGAACTGGGAGGCAAGAGAGTCAATGTAGGTTCGGTGGGGAGCGGATCGGCGAAAAACTCGATGGTGGTCCTGGAAGGCCTCGGCCTCTTCGATAAGGTCAAGATCAACAATCTGAGCTTCGGCGACGCGGGCCGGGCAATCGCTGATGGGCAGCTCGAATGCATCGGGATGAGCAGCGCCCCCATGGCGGCCGTGGTAACGCTCGAGGCAACTCACAAGATTCGCCTCCTTGAGCTCACGGATGAGGAGTTCGAGAAGGTATTCAAGAAAAGTCCCTACTACTACAAGACCATCATGCCGCCGCGCGTATACAAGACGTGGGACAAGCCGTATCCCTGTGTAGCCTTTCAGGTACTCTGGACTGCTCACAAAGATCTAGAGCCCGAATACGTTTACCAGATGTTGAAGGTCGTCTATGATCCCAAGAATGCCGGTTACCTGAAGAGCATCCATCGACAGCTCACGACGATGACCCCCTCTTTGCAAGTCTTTAAAGGACTGAAGACGCCCCTGCACGCAGGGGCG
>Ga0209427_10002991_pt1 | contig 19861 bp, 18 predicted proteins | sample DeeMarSWOR136_30_FD_187465 | JGI IMG/M metagenome (GOLD analysis project Ga0209427, IMG submission 187465) | Marine sediment microbial communities from White Oak River estuary, North Carolina - WOR-1-36_30 (SPAdes) (version 2) | ecosystem: Environmental > Aquatic > Marine > Intertidal zone >...
CGGGGAAAGGATACGAGTCTGGATGTTATGTTACGCCCGCTATTGTTGAGGCAGAAAATCACTATGAGATTGTTCAGGAAGAAACATTCGCACCAATATTATACTTAATTAAATACGATGGAGATGTGGAGAAAGCCATTGCCCTGCACAATGATGTTATGCAAGGACTATCCTCTGCGATTTTCACTAATAATTTGCAGGAAGCTGAAATATTCTTGTCCAATGCTGGATCGGATTGTGGTATCGCAAATGTTAATATCGGTACCTCCGGGGCTGAGATTGGAGGTGCTTTTGGAGGTGAAAAAGATACTGGCGGTGGCCGGGAATCTGGTTCTGATGCCTGGAAGGCATATATGCGGCGTCAGACTAATACGATCAACTTTGGTAAAGAACTTCCACTAGCACAGGGAATTCAGTTTGAGATATAGTATTACTTTAATGATTATGTTTACATTGTGGAATAGAATGAGATTTTAATTGTCTAATTAATAAAGCAAATGGGTAAATATATTTGAGCGACCAGGAATTAATTACTAGAATATTGGACGGAAATAAGAACGCCTTTCGCGATATGATAAAACGGTATGAGTATCTGGTAGCTGCCACTGTATACGGTATGTTAGGTAAATGTCCCGAAGCAGAAGATGTAGGTCAGGAAACATTTATTAGATTTTATAATGGATTGAAAAACTTTCGTGGAGAATCGAGTGTTTCTTCTTATTTAACTCGAATTGCTATTAATCTATCTCTGAACGAACTTAAACGCCGTAAACGAAGGTCGCAGGTTTTCCATAAACAGGATGAAGCACATTTTGAACTACCAGATCAACATCAGCATAACATTTACGATGACCAAAATGAGCTGGTACAATCTGCTCTTAAGGCATTAAAACCCAAATTCAGATCGGTCATAGTGCTAAGATTAATTGATGGTTATTCTACACAAGAAACCGCTCAAATTTTAAAAATTCCTGTTGGGACGGTGTTATCTCGTTTGGCCAGGGCACAAAAAAAATTAAAAGAAATATTATTACCTGTGATAGGAGAGACGGTATGAATAAAGATATTCTAAATCTGTTATACCGTTCTTTTGATGTTAAACTAACTGAGGAAGAAAAACACAAACTTGAGCAGGCACTGCAAAACTCTGATGAACTGAGAAGGGAAAAGGCACAACTCATCGCCATGCGCAAATCGATCTCAGAGAGTTCCCCTAAGTCCTTTTCCCATTCATTCTCTGATCAAATTATACACCGGCTTGAAGAATTGAGAGAGTCTAAAAATGATTATGAAATATTTTTTGATACGCTGTTTACTATCTTCAGACCGGTAGCTGTTGCCACAATCCTTTTGATGATTACCTTGGTATCGATAAAGTTTATAAAGAACGATGAGGTATCATTAAAAAATACAATCGAATTGTCAGAGATATATCTGGATGAAGTATTCGATCCCTTAGTAGATATAGTGAAGGAATAATAAAATGAATCTAAAGATTAAGTCAAGTCTGATAATTATTTTTACCTTGATTTTAGGCATTTTTCTGGGTGCTGTTATAACCTGGAGTCTTTTACATCAACGTGTTAGAGACAGAATCGATAGACTGAGGACGCCCACTGGGTTTATTGAATTTTTAGTGGATGATCTTGAACTTAATCAAAAGCAGCAGGAAGAGGTGAAAGTAATTATTCTAAAGCATTTTGAGCGGGTTGAAGAAATATCAAGGGATTATCGTCAGAGTTTTCGTACTACCATTGATTCGCTTAGCCGTGAGTTAGATCCGGTCTTAACTTCTGAACAAAAAACTAAGTTTTTAGAGAAGATGAAAAGAAGGAGAGGACCCGTGCCACCACCGGGAGGGCCTCCCTTTAGAGAAAAAGGCCGTGACTAGGTGTAAATACTTGTTCAAATAAGTTATTGTGTGTCAGACATTCCCGATTTCAGCAATTTAAGTTGTTCAGGAGTGACAATCCCGCCTGATACAATCCATTTCATTGCCTCTTCTACTGATATATCAAGATTAATGACCTTAGCCTGAGGTACAAGTATAAAAAATCCGGAGGTTGGATTAATTGAGGCTATGATTAGAATATTATACATTTTTTCCCCACTAGAGGGGTGCAGTATCTCACCATTGACAAGCCCAATAGACCAGACGTTTTTTTTAGGGTATTCTACCATAACTACTTTTTTACCAGATTGTCCTTCTTTAAAAGAAAATGTTTCGATAATCTGTTTAACCGATCCGTATATCGATTTCGCAATGGGAATGTTCATAAGGAATTTTTCACCTAAATTAACAAATTTCCGCCCTATGAAATTTGTAACAAGAATTCCTATAACATAAATACCTAATAATGTAATAATTATGCCTATTCCTGGAACCCAGTAACCCAGGCGGGGTTGCAGATAGGGGAGTAACAGACTATCTAAAAAAGTAAAAATTGCCTTTATCACTAAAATTGTTATAACAAGTGGTATGACAAGCAACAATCCGGAGAGAAAGTATTGTTTGGATTTTTTTTTAAGGGTGTTAAATATACTCATATTGTCACTATGCCTTGTATAAAATTAATTGGGCATAAGAATGGACTAATCATAAATGATTTAGTCCATTCTTAGTATTTAGATGCCATTAGTAAGATAACGTATCAATTTTCCTGATCGGGTTCTGGCGGGGTGGGCGCGGGATTTACAGTAACATTTCCCGTTATATCAGCTGCATCGGTACCATCTGTAACTCGCACCGTGAAACTGTAACTACCTATTTGGTCAGGTTCGGGTTTCCAGGTAAATCTCCCTGAATTAGAATCAAGCATTGCTCCCTGTGGTAAGTCAGAAGATTCATATGATAAATTATCATTATCCGGATCTGTGGCTGTAAAATTGAGTTCGATTGTTTCACCTAAGGTTACGGTTGTTGTTCCAGATACCTCTATTACAGGTACTCTATTTACATTATTCACTTTAATATTAAATGTCTGAGAATCTTCCGCTTCACTATCTGATACTTTTACAGTTACAGTATAATCACCCGCCTGATCATAGTTTGGAGTCCATTGCATAGTTCCACTTTCAGCATTTAATACTGCTCCTGAAGGTAAGTTTTCTGAGCTAAATCTTAGCTGATCATCGCTGTCCTCATCACTGACAGAAATAGCCAACGATAGTGTGTTATTTTCGTTCACACTTTGATCTTCCACAGATTGCATGACAGGCGGTCGATTCACATTCGATACTTCTACTGATACAGAGGTGCTTGCACTTAATCCGCCTGCATCTTTTAACTCTATATTGATATTATAATTTCCGGCTTGGATATAATTAGGAGTCCACGTTAATGTTCCTGTCGTAGGATCGATAGTCGCGCCGTTTGGGAGATTTTCAGAATAATATGTCAGTTTGCCTTCATCCTCAGCATCAGGATCGCTACCGGAGAATTGATATGTCAACATTTCATTTTCCGATACGGTCAATTTTTCTACCGCCTGCAGGGAAGGAGCCCTGTTTACATTAGTCACCGTGATATTGAAGATTTGTGCATCTGTTAATCCGCTTGGATCTGCAACGGTGACATTAATTTGCTGGTAGAGTCCGGCCTGTTCAAAGGTGGGTGTCCATGTAATTTCGCTTTGTGTCGCAACGAAATTAGCACCGGTGGGTAAATTTGAAGCAGAGAGCACTAATTTTCCTTCATCTTCCTGGTCTGGATCTTGATAATTAATAGAGATAACAAGCTTATCATTTTCATCGATAGATTGATCGCCGATGGCTTCGATTGCAGGAGGGCGGTTTACATGAGTCACATTAATTTGCAAAGGCTGGTTTACGGTAAATTCCCCGTCGGTACAGGTGAATTGGACTTCATATGCTCCTGATTGTTCAAAATTGGGAGTCCAGGACAAGGTTAAATTCACATCATCAAAAGTCGCTCCTTCTGGGAGATTTTGCACGGAGTAAGTCAGTTTCTGGGCATCTTCAACGTCTGGATCCTCTCCTGGAGGAATGCTAATGTTTAGTGGAAAATTTTCATCCACGGTTTGTGCTGCTAAAGGATTAAATACAGGTGTTCTGTTCACATGATTTACCGTTATTTGAACCGTTTGTGCCGCCGATAAGCCGTGTTCGTCGGTGTTGCTAAACTCCACGGTATATGTACCAGCCTGGTCAAAATCAGGTGTCCAGGTAAAGGTTGCGGTTTCCGGTACAAACTGAGCACCGGGGGGTAACTGTGCTACAGAAATAACCCACTTACCGATATCTTCCGGGTCGGGGTCATTACCCACCACCTTAAACTCTAATAGTTGACCTTCATCCACGGTTTGTGCTTCTATTGGTTCTATGACTGGTGGGCGATTAATATGGTTTACTGTGATTGTTGTTGATTTTGTGTCGGATAACCGGCCATCGCTCAGGATATACTCTACCGGATAAGTACCGGATTGTTCATAAGTTGGTGTCCAGGTGAAGGTATTGCCTTCAAGAACAGCTCCTGCTGGAAGCTCGGAGATGCTATATTGCAATTTATCCTGGTCTTCTTTATCGGGATCACTACCAAGCAGGGTGAAATTGAGTATTGAATTTTCATCGACTTTTTGAGCTTGAATTTCTGTTAATACAGGTGGCCGATTTACGTGGTTTACCGTAATTGTTGTTGATTTGGTATCCTGTAGCCCTGCTTCATCACGTACGGTAAATGTTATATCATTATATTCCCCTGACTGTTCATAGGTCGGTATCCAGGTAAAGCGCAATGAATCTGCATTAAATCGTGCTCCCTCTGGTAAGTTTGATGTTGTATAAACTAACTTATCTTGATCTTCAGCATCAGGATCAGATGCGGATACAGTAAAACTTAATTCTTGCTGTTCATCAACCATTTTAAGAGCGATGACATTCATAACAGGGGGCCTGCTAACATGATTAACCGTGATATTCATTGTGCTAGAATCAGATAATGCCCCTGCTTTTATAACAAATAAAATCTGTTGGTAAATACCCGATTGTTCATGAGTCGGTGTCCATGAGACAGTCCTGGTAGCAGGATTAAATGTCGCCCCTTCTGGAAGATTATATGCAGAAAAAGAAATTGCATTTTGATCTTCTGTATCTGGATCACTGCCTTCAATAGTAAATTGAAGAGGCTGATTCTCATCTACAGATTTATCACTAATAGGGGCCATACTGGGTTTACGATCAACATGAGTAACCGTAATAGTACTTGCATCGCGATCAAGGGCTCCAGGAGGATCTTTAACGATAAAATCTATAACATATATACCCGATTGTTCATAAGATGGTGTCCAGATGAACGTTCGGGTGGTCGGATCAAATACGGCACCCTGTGGTAAATTTTCTGCCAGATAAGCCAGCTTGCCTGTATCTTCCTTATCTTCATCCGAACCTTCCTGAATATTGAAGGTTAGTACTTCGTTCTCATTAATAGAAAAATTTTCTACATCTGGAATACTTGGAGGGCGATTAACATGGTTTACCGTCACGGTGAATTGCTGATCTGCGTACAGCTGACTTGCGGTTCTTTCAATTATTCTAATGGAAATTTTATCATATGTACCGGATTGTTCATAAGTTGGAGTCCAGGAAAATATTCCTGACAGACTATCCAAGACGGCACCATCGGGCATGTTTGATATGGCATAATACACGTCGTCACCATCGGGATCATAACCTTGAGGTGTAATAGTTAATATAGTTTGTTCATCAACACTTTGGGGCTCAATTTCAGCAAGAATGGGTGGGCTGTTATGTCTTAAAATAAGTGTTTTGTTGTTTGCGGCAACGAATACATATACATCTTCTTTCCATACCCCATATACTTTATCATCGGCCTGATAGCTGGCTTCTATTTTGGGATTGGTTATATCGCTTAGATTAATAATATTTAATGTGCGTGCAGATTCATTAGCCATATAGGCATATTTACCCCCTTTAAAGGCGTCAAAAACAAATCCTTCAACATCGATTTTGCTGACTAGTGTTGGGAATTTAGGATTTTTAACATCTATAATAAAAAGACCATTGGGTCCATCGGTAAGGAAAAGGATATTATTCTCGATATGAGTAGATTTTGCCTGAACAGGATCATTGAATTGAGCTGCAAGTATCGGATTTTTTTTATCTGAATAATTGATTATTTGTAATCCCCCCGTTTTATCACCGACATAGACATAATCATCCTGAACGGAAAGCTCCCAGGCCCAGCCAGGGGTGTCAAAGTAGCTAACTAAAACTGGATTATAGATATCATTTAGATCGTATAGACCAACACCTTTTTCTCCTTCAGCTACGTATACATAGGGGTATTGAGATTCGACCCACCAAGCATCCCCGTCGGTATTTATTTTACTGATTCTCACCGGAGCTCGAAGATTGCTCATATCAAGTATTTCAACGCCAGCTAACTCATCTGAAAGAAATCCGTAATCTCCTTCGATGAATAAATTGTGGGCACGGTGCTCATTTTGATAATGCCCTATCTCTTTTGGCTCATTCATATTTGAAACATCAACGATCTGGATTCCGGCCCAGATATTAATCACATAAAGAATATTATTGTGGTAATACACATTTTGTATGCCATCTTTAACATTTTGCCCGGTTAGTAAACTGGGTGGTTCTAATTCCGAGATAAATTCAGCGCTTGCTCTCTGTGCCATCAGGGATTGTATGGAACACAGATTTAATAAAAGAATAAAATGAATTATTAATGTTATTCCAGATTGTTTATCTTTCATCACATACTCCATGACTTAGATGGAAGGATAGAGATGTAATTTCATAAAAATCAATGGATTTATAGAGTTTTAATTTAAATTTTCTCATGCTTAAAATCAAGATAATACGGTTCTGTTTGAAATTATATGTTTTACTGTAGATAAATATATTTTCGGTGATGAAGCCATTTTTCTTTAGCATTGAAATGGAAATATTTATATCATTATCACTTATTGCCAATATTAATCAGCTTGAGTATATTTAAATCATAACGTAAACGAGTATTATAAAAATAGGATTGATAGTATATGAACGATATGAGGCGTGAATTGTTGAGTGATATGGGTTTCTCTGAAAAAGCAATATCCATTCTTGATCAGAATTTGAATATAGGTAAAATGGAAAAAGCCTCAATAGTTGAAAAGCATCAAGGGCGTTGCGGTGATATCCTTTTTATTGCTCTTAAAATTCAGCAAAATATTATTAAAAATGCTATGTATGAGTATATCGGCTGCGCTGGTTTACAAGCATGCGCGTCAGCATTGACAGAAATGATAAAAGGCATGAAACTGGATGAAGCTGCGCAAATAAAAGTTAGTGATATATTGCATTACTTAAATGGTATACCGAAACAAAAGTACGAATGCGCCGAGATAGCATGCGATGCATTACATAAAGCAATATTTAAATGGCAAAATCCCTCTCTTAAGGTCTTATAATTTATTGTCTATTGAGATCCAAGGCATGATTTATTTCTGAGATTTCATTTTTTATGTTAGACAGCAGATTATCCAGTTTTGACTTATTTTCTCTCAGAATTCTGAACCTTAGTAATATCTCTTCATCTAAGTAAATCTGTTCCAGTACTTCTCCCAAAGCTCTAATCTTTTCTACCAAGTAAGCCTTATTATACTTGATTGAAATTCTAACCTCAAAAAATTTATCCTGTAATAGGTCAAAAAGTTTTTCTTTTACTTTCTCAATTCTGATTTTCTTCTGCGCGGAGATTAAGATTGCTTTAGGATACTTTTTTTTAATATCCTCAATAATAGCCGGATTATCAATTCTATCAACTTTGTTCATGATTATTAGAGTAGTTTTCGATCCTATTCTCAGTTCATCTAAGACGCCTTCAACTACTTTGATTTGCTCAGAAAACATATGACTGCTGATATCGACAACATGCAACAGAATATCCGCATTTATGGTCTGGGCTAATGTGGTTTGAAATGAAGCAACTAGATGGTGCGGTATTTTTCGTATAAATCCCACGGTATCTGACAGAAGTACAGTACACCCTTCATCTATTTTGAGTCTTCTCACAGTCGTATCTAATGTAGCAAATAGTTTATCCTCAACTTTTGTTCTTGCATCTGTCAGAGCATTCATAAGTGTAGATTTGCCAACATTTGTATATCCTACCAAGGCAACCTTTATTTGTTCCTTGCTCCTCTTTCTAAGAGTTTCATTATGACTCTTAATTTTATCTAAATCTTTATTTAGATGTGCTATTCTTGTCCGTACAAGTCGACGGTCGGTTTCTAATTGAGTTTCTCCAGGACCCTTGGTTCCAATACCACCAACCTGTCGTGACAGGTGTATCCATTGCCGGGTTAGGCGGGGTAAATAATAATTTAATTGTGCTAATTCTACCTGGGTTCGTGCCTCCCGTGTGCGGGCATGTGCAGCAAATATATCAAGTATTAGTGCAGAGCGATCAATTACTTTAATTCCGAATATCTCCTCTAAATTTTTAACTTGTGCGGGTGATAATTCATCATCAAAAACAACTAGATTTATATCATTATAGGTTATATAGCAGGCAATTTCTTCTGCTTTACCTTTACCAATATATAAGGAAGGATCCAAATATGGGCGTTCCTGTATGATCTTGGCAACGACTTCTGCTCCAGCCGTTTCAGCAAGTGATGCAAGCTCCTCTAAATTATTTTCTACTTTCCAACGTTTTTCTGTTTTTAAAGCCACGCCGATGAGTAAACATCTTTCTGGTTGTGAAGCAGTGTTATATAATTTCGTATTACTCATAGAACCTTTATTAAATCAAATTAAAAATCATCTTTATTTTGAGTAACAAAATTGATCAATTAGATACACATATTTGAAATTTTGGCCAAGTTAAGAACTTCTTCCCTCTATTTTTTTAATTATAATTAATTCGATTACAGATATCAATAGAGTTAAAATAACAAGATGTTGCCATATCTCTTGACCATAGCGTGCCAGTTGGAGAATCTTTTCAATATTTTCCTGTTCTTCAAATATAGTGATATTTTCATTATTAGAAAGGTGAATTTTCAGATCCTTAGTAGATGATAATAGAGATCTTGTATCTACATTTATTGAAAATGTTGCTACATTATCTTTTCCAGACATCAAAGTGTAATTACCTGGTTGATTAAGTTGGTCTATGATAAAAACTGATTTGCTACCGATCGGTTCCGGCACGATTTTTTGTAGCTCCCCCTCCGCATGAACAATATGATATTCACCCTGTCCAATTTCTTTATCAAGTGTGTATATAATCTCATCATCAGGTGATGAATCAAAATTGGTATTTAGATTAATGGCGGCAAAGTAAAATAATCTCAACAGTAGAGGTAAAAATATACCCTTATACTGCAGATCGCTCCAATCGGTATCTATATAACTTGCTAATATATACAAGGAGCCATTCTGATTATGACTGTAAATAAGAAAAGGTGCATTATTATTCAATGATAAAACTGCTTCACCGGCAAATCTAGGAGCAATTTCATAGTACTTAAAGAATTTTGGTTGAGAAAAAGATACAGGCTCTTGAACAAATAATCCCTCAAACATAGGATGCTGTATATCCGGCTTTTTTATGGTATAATATTCTTCTGCGGAACTGGAGCTTATCAATCTTCTGAAATCGATATCAAATCTTAATTTATGCAGTAATTTATTAAGATCATTAATTGTCGTCTCTTCACCGGGCATAAATATAAGTGTTCCCCCTTGATCCATGAAAATTTTAATCCGATCTAAGAGGATTGCTGTTAAGATGGTGGGATTTGATATGAAGATTATATTATAATCATTAAAACTTTGCCGTGCCCAGGAACTATAGTGTTCTGTTGTTATATTTATGTTTGAATTCGCGTTGATAGAAGAAAAGGCAGATAATATATAGGAAGAAGGAGTATCATCCACAAAAAGCACATTAATTTCTGCAGGTATATCTATAGTAAAAAAGAAACGATTATCAGCCATTAGATCGTCATCTGATATTTCGATGTAACCCTGATGTTTACCATATTTCTTGCTTTGGAAAGATAGTGGTATGACCTTCTTTTCTTGGGATTCCAAATCGAAGGTTTGATGAGCTACGCGCTTATCATCGATGAAGAGATGTAGTTCTATATCTCGTACAAGATCTTGAGAGGAATTGCGAACAAAAACGTTTAACTTGATTGTTTTATTTATTTCAAAAATTTTATTAACGATCACCAGCGAATCAATACTAACATTTATTATTTCCCCAGAATTGATTTGAAACAGATAAATCGAAACGTCTGGAATTTGCGGTAAAATCTGTTCAAAATTTTTGTTTGTAAATTGAAAATCAGAGATTATTATTAGTTCTTTATTAATATTGGGATGTTCATCAAACAGCTTAATACTATGAGTTAAACTTTCCAGCCATTTACTGTTACCATAGAAACATTGTAAATTGTGAATGGAGCCGATATCAGTAAGTATTTTATCTGGTTTATGGGTAGTCAGGACAAAAACATCATCCTCTGAATTGAACTCATTTAAGACTGCATTTAATTTATCTTTAGCACGTTTAAATCTTTGTCCTGAATTGTCGTATCTAAGCATATTAATACAATTATCAATAACTATAACAGCCGTTGTGCTAGCTTTTTTTCCTAAAAAGCTATCCCGGGAAGTCAAAGCTGGCCGCGCAAAGGCAAGCACAAGAAAAAGAAGTAAAATGGTTCTTATTAAAATTAATAAGTATTGATACAGTTTGAGTCTTTTTAAACGTTGTTTTTCCAGCATTTTTAAAAAAAATATACTGCTGAATTGAATTCGCTTTTTGCGTTGCTTGTTAAATAAATGGATAAGGAGCGGAATAAGGATGGTTAAGAGCATGCTCAGGATTATTGCGTTTAAAAATGTCAACATTTTTAATTATACTCAAATTGGTATCGGTTTCTGTTCAGGACCTAAATTTAAGATAATTACAGTATGAGGTAAAAATAATTATTTTAATTAAGTATATTTCGAATGTGTGATATGTACTGGCCATAAAAAATATTTTGTCATTATAATGCAAAAAGTAAAACCGTATACAAAACTTGCTCAAATATACAACAGGTTAATGAACCATGTTGATTATGAAAGATGGGGTGACTATATAAAGTCATTATTTAAATATGCAGACATTAATATAAAGTATATTTTAGATCTGTCATGCGGTACGGGAAATCTCCTGGATCTTATGATAGATGACAAATTACTTTGCTTTGGTTGTGATCTATCACAACCCATGCTCGTACAATCACAGCATAGTGAGACCTGCTTTAAATTCCCCTTATTTGTCAATGATGCGCGGGTGATAGCAATACATGATCAATCATTTGATGTGGTACTTTTTCTGTATGATTCGATTAATTATCTATTAAAAAAATCTGATTTATTGAAATTGATCAATGAAATATATCGTATACTGCATTTTGGAGGACTACTCATCTTCGATACAGTTAGCGATGAACACTGTAAAGTACATTTCAACCATAGTCATGAAAACGAATTTTGGGGTAATGAAGGATACTTTCGTTACAATTCATATAATGAGAAAACCAGAATTCAGACAACACAATTTGAAATAAAATTAGGTGATGATATCTATCTGGAGATTCATAAGCAACGTATTTATTCTGTTAAGGATTTAATTTATATTTTAAGTCGTAATAAATTTCAAATTTCCGGAATATTCCATAATTTTACCCATAAGAAAATGAAATCTGACGCTCACAGAATTCATTTTGTGTGTAAAAAAAGTTTGATATAAATTAAAATAAAAAAGCGGTAGTATTAAATATAGATATAATTTAATTCGTAGCAATTTAATAAGAGTATAGATTAGGGATTATGATACAATTTTTTAATGTAGATTTATCTTATTCGAATAAACAAATACTTTATCACATAACTTTTCAAATCAACAAGGGTGAGTTTGTTTATTTAATTGGACCCAGTGGGGCGGGTAAATCTAGTATTTTAAAATTAATAAATTTCAGTGAATTCCCGAATGCAGGAACGGTTATTGTAAATCAGTATAGTTCAGCAAAGATAAAGAGAAAAGACATACCTTTTTTGCGGAGAAGAATAGGTTTTATTTTTCAGGATTTTAAATTATTACCGGACCGTAATGTTTTCGATAATGTTGCTTTCGCGCTGCTTGTGACCGGAGTAAAAAAATCTACTATAAAGAAGAAAGTTCTGCGTCTTTTAACAGAGCTTGGCTTGAGTAATATAAGAAATACGTATCCACGAGACTTATCTGGAGGGGAACAACAGCGTGTCGCCATAGCACGAGCATTGTTAAATGAACCATTCATTTTGCTTGCTGATGAGCCAACCGGTAATCTTGATCCGAGATCAGCTCTGGAAATTTTAGGGATTATTGAAGAAATCAATCACCGAGGTACGGCGGTTTTAATGGCAACTCATAATTATGCTCTTATAAAAAGATATCCTCATCGGACAATGCTTTTGGATCAAGGAGTTCTTAGAAGCGAATGAGTATATTATTCAGTATATCTGAAGGCGCAAAAGGTCTGCTTAAGACAAGAATGGCGTCTACACTATCTATTTCATCAATAACTTTGACACTACTTTTACTCGGTATTTTCACCATATTTATACTAAATCTGAGTAGTTGGATTGGATTAATCCGGGAAAAAATTGAAATTGAACTATTTATAGAATTGTCTGCTACCGATAAAGACATTGAGCAATTGAAAAAACAGGTTACTGAAATAGAGGGAATTGCCGCGATAAATTACGTCAACAAAGCGCAAGCAGCGCAACGCTTTAAAGATGAAACAGGTCAAGATATTTATGAGGTGCTGGACTTTAATCCTTTTCCTGCTTCTTTTATTCTCACTCTGAAAGAGGAGTACAGAATATATAAAAGGGTAAATGAAATAAGATTAAAGCTGGAAAAATTACCTCATGTTGACGAAGTTGTGTACAAAAAATCGTTATTAGAGACTCTGGAGCGATATATAAATATTGTCTTTACTGCAATTATCATTGCTAGCCTGATCATTATTTTTATAGCAAGTGTGCTGATTTACAATACCATTAGATTGACCATTTATGCTCGCAGAGATATAATACAAATAATGCGTCTGGTGGGGGCCACGGAAGGATTCATAAAGAAGCCGTTCATCATTGAGGGTATCCTTCAGGGTTTAATTGGTGCGATAATTGCAACTCTTATTCTATACTATGTTTCAAAGGGAATCGAACTGTTCATTTATCCCTATTTAGTTTACGATTTAAAAGTGTTTGCGGCTCTAATAGTTTTTGGCTTTATTATAGGAATGTCGAGTTCCTATGCTAGCGTGGGTAAACATTTAAGAAATATTTAAGCCATCTTTTGGGTATTACTTATAATATCCAATTATGGTGTATCTATAATATTGAAAAAATTATTTATCATGGGGTGCAACTTATCTTATATAAATAAGTTTACGATAGCAGGATATGAATTCTTGACTTGCTGTATAATAGCTGCTATATTTTATTTGTAATGTATAATAGGTTTGTTTTATATGAGCTTAGAGATTCTGACAGAGCGTGAAAAAGATATACTAGAATCGGTGATACATTATTTTATTCTCACGGGTAATCCGGTAGGATCTCGCACTTTATCAAAAAGTAAAAAAAATGAACTTAGTGCTGCTTCGATTCGAAACGTAATGGCTGATTTGGAGGAAAAAGGTTACTTAAATCATCCACATACATCTGCAGGAAGAGTCCCAACGACCAAAGGATATCGTCACTATGTAGATTATTTACTAAAAATTGTAAATCTTACGCAAAGAGAAAAAGAACTCATAAAGGTGAATATTGGGCATTTTGAGGGGGATGTCGATTTTATTTTAGAGCGGACGTCTCAAATTTTAGCAAGAATATCAAACCAATTAGGAGTAATTCTAACACCAAGATTTGATGATGGTATACTTGAAAAACTTGATATTGTATCCGTTACCAGTGATAAAGTACTTATAATTCTGAGCATAAAGAATGGAATTGCTAAAACAATCTTACTTGAATTAAAACATGATATATCTCCCAGCTCGCTAGAGTATGTAGTACAAATACTAAATGAGCGCTTAGCTGGTTTAAAAATTAAAGAAATTAAGAAAAATTTTTACGAACGCGTTCAGGATCTGTTAAATGAAAAGACAGGTCTTATTCGTTTATTTATTGAATCAGCTGGTAATTTATTTGATTTGTCTCGCTTTACAGATATTAAATATACTGGAACGTCTAACATTTTGACCAATCCAGAATTTTCAGATGTAAGCAAATTTTCCGCCCTTGTGGAGCTTTTCGAGGATAAAAAATTCATTGTACACATGCTGGAGAAACGCAATGATCCCCCGGGTCTTAGAGTGACCATTGGAGATGAAAATGAAGAGCGGTCGATTCAAGAATGCAGCATTGTAACAGCCCCATATTCACTTGGAGATGTAGATGGCGTTGTTGGGGTTATCGGGCCGATGCGTATGGTTTATAAGCGAATTATCCCTCTTGTGGATTATACAGCACTGCTAATTACGCAAATGTTTAAAGAAAAATGAATTGCGATAAAACCACATAAATTTCACAAAAAAGGGTTCATCGTTTTTGAGCCTTTTTTTATATTGCTAATATTAGGAGAAGGAAATGGATAAGGAAGAGACAGTGAATAGCACATCTCTAGAAAAAGAAAAAAAAGATAAGACAAACCAAGATAAAAAAAGAATAAAGAAACTTCTTTCCGAAATAAAAAAATTGAGGGGTGAGAAAGAAGAGTTAAATGATAAGCTACTAAGAAAAACTGCAGAATTTGATAATTATAGGAAGAGAACAGAACGTGAATTTTTAGATCGAATTCAGAATGCCAATGAGAGATTAATTACAGAGCTTTTACCCGTCTTAGATGATATGGAACGCTTTCTGGAGCACTCAAAACAACACACCAATGAAATTAATTCACTTATTGAGGGATCAGAATTGATTTATAAAAAATTCATATCTGTTTTAGAAAAAGAAGGGTTACAACCTATGCAATCGACCGGTGAAGATTTTGATCCGGAGAAACATGATGCGCTTATGCAAACAGAAAGCAAAGATACTGAAAGCGGCAAGATTATCGCTGAACATCTTAAAGGATATTTGTTGAACGATAAGGTCATTCGACATTCTCAAGTAATTGTAGCCAAGTAAAAATCTTACCTTATGGAAATTATAAATGACAACAAAACGAGATTTATATGAAGTTCTGGGCATTTCAAGAAATTCTTCACAAGATGAAATCAAGAAGGCTTATCGCAAGTTAGCCATACAGTATCATCCTGATAGAAATCCAGGAGACAAGACGGCTGAAGAAAAATTTAAAGAGATTGCTGAAGCATACGCCATTTTAAGTGATCCTAATAAACGTGCCCGTTATGATCGCTTTGGCCACACAGCAACATCTGGAGCTGGTGATTTTGGTGGCTTTAGTACTATTGAAGATATATTTAGTGCTTTTGGAGATATCTTCGGTGGCGGATTCGGTGATTTTTTTGGGGGTGGTATCAGGCGTCGCCAGCGCCGCACCCAGAACAGAGGAAGTGACTTGCAAATACGCCTTAATCTAACTCTGGAAGAAATCGCCACTGGTGTATCAAAAAAAATTAAAGTTAAAAAATACATTCTATGCCATGAATGTGGAGGAAGTGGAAGTTCTAAGAACTCCCGGTCTATCGAATGTTTGGCCTGTCATGGTACCGGTGAAATTCGCCATGTCTCTCAATCGCTTTTCGGGCAACTGATCAATGTTACCACTTGTGATCGTTGTAACGGAGAGGGAAGGATTGTTTCTGAACCTTGTAATGTTTGCCGCGGTGAAGGACGTTTACAGGGACAAAAACACATAGAAATAAACATTCCAGCTGGAGTAGCATCTGGTAATTATATTCCTCTAAATGGCGAAGGAAATGTTGGCAGAAAAAACGGCCCGCCTGGAGATCTAATCGTATATATCGAAGAGGAAAGACATCCCATTTTTGAAAGAGCTCACAACGATGTTATAATGGTACTGCCAATTAGCTTCCCCCAAGCAGTTTTAGGGGCCAGTTTGGAAGTGCCTACTCTTACTGGTAAGGCACGCATCAATATTCCTAGCGGTACTCAATCAGGCAAAGTATTACGCATGAGAAATAAGGGAATCCCAAATGTAAATGGGGCTGGTATCGGAGATCAACTGGTCCAGATTCAGGTATATGTTCCTACCTATTTAAGCGCAGAGGAAAAGAAAAAAATAAAAGAATTGGAAAATATTGAAGGAATAAAACCTTCCAAGGAAGGCCATAAAAATATCTTTGAAAAGTTTAAAGAAGCACTGAACCTTTAATTCAATGTGTGACATGGCAAATGTTTAATTTAACTTCAAATGAGAGAAGAGCTATAATTTTGACCGCTTTTGTGATCTTGGCTGCATCTTCGATTCAAATACTCCAACCCCATATTGAGAAAAAAAATGTCTTAGATTATCGTGTTTCTGATAGTATTTTTTCAAGATTAAGTTATACTGATACCATAAATAAATCCCAAGACATTGATATTATTAACACCAGGACCTCTGGAAATGAAACTGAATCAATAACCTCTACGAATAAAAGAAATACTACAAACTCTCCATCTTCGTTTCCGAAGCTCGCTTCTATTGATATAAATTGTGCTAGTAGTCAGGAGTTACAGCAACTTCCTCGAATTGGTCCGGCCATGGCTCGACGTATAATAGAGTATCGGGAACGTAACGGTCCTTTTCAATCCTATAAGGATCTTCTAAAAGTAAAAGGGATAGGAAAAAAAACATTAGAAAAGATAAAACCGTATATCAAAATCTGAACGAAATTATAGCATCGTTATTATTAATAAGGACTAAATGAAGCGAAAAATTATTATTCTAGCTGAGAAAAAACTTGGACCAGTGACTTCGAAAATGGCCAATGGAGTCATAAGATTTTTAAATGATGAAGTGGTTGCAGTTATTGATTCCAACCATGCAGGTAAGAAAGTACAGGATGTTTTAAATTTCGGAGGTGATATCCCTATTTACAATAGCCTTGAAGAGGTCTTACGACATCAAGCCAACTGCTTGTTGATTGGTATTTCCCCTTATGGAGGTAAATTTCCTTCCACATGGTATCCCATAATTATCACCGCCATCCAGAACAAATTAAATATAATCTCTGGTCTGCATGAATTTTTAAGCGATGTAGCTGAATTTCGCATCTTATCAGAAAAGTACAATGTAAAACTTATAGATTTAAGAAAATATAAAAAGTCTGATATCACAGCTCGCGGAATAGCTCGAAATTTCCGGTCAAAAATTGTATTAACCGTTGGGACTCATGGCAATGTGGGTAAAATGACCGCGACTATTGAAATGGTAAGACAAATGCAAAAATCAAATAAATCTGCAGACTGGGTAGCAACGGGACAAATTGGAATTTTAATAAAAGGTCGAGGCGTTCCGATTGATGCGTTAAAAGGAGATTTCATTTCTGGCGCTGTAGAGAATGAAATTTCCCGCATAGATGGAAATTTTGAATATATTTTCGTTGAGGGACAGGGATCTCTACAACATTTAGGATATTCTTCCGTGGCGTTGGGAATTTTACACGGTTCTTTACCGGATGCTATGATACTCTGCCATCGCACAGATATCGGTATTTCCGATTATGGTGTTAATACTGATGACCTGGAGAGAATGATTACCATTAATGAAAATATGGTATCTTTTATTAAGCCGACAAAGATAGTTGGGATTGCATTAAATAGTTATAATCTGTCTCAGGATAGAGTATTGAATCTAATTGATAGCGTAGAGAAGTCTACGGGTTTACCAACCACAGATCCTGTTCGCTTTGGCGCGGAAAAATTGACCAATGCGTTAATAGCATATTTTAAAAAATATAAGAAGAAACATTAATAGGGACGCAATAGATCCTAATCTAGATTGCTATTTCTTCTTCAATGTCCTGCTTGTTTTAGTAGGTTTGCTTGTCTGTTTTTTTGCGGCTGATTTTTTTGGTGCTTTGAGTATTTCTTTTTCAGCTGCAATCCAGTCATCCATATCATGACCATGCTCAGCACCCCTTTCTAAGTACTTATAATAAGCTCTCTTAGATATCTCTTTCTCTTTATTCTTCATTTTTTGTCCCTTCCTTGATTGATTTATTCTCATTTACTAAAATATATTTTTTAAATTACAAACATAACAATTTTTTTGCAATATGGTAGACCATACTTTTTAGATTAATTGATTGCAAACCAATCTGGCCTATCAAAACAAAACTAATATAGTAAATATCTACTCCGTAATTCTAAGAACTGCTGCATATTGTGATTAATCCATTCTTCAATTTCCATGATGGTTTTACGTTGCTCGATAAAATTTCTAATTTTGTCACTACCACATAAACGGTCAAAATGAGATGTTCGCCATTCAAATTCATCAGGATTGAGGTCATAGAAGTATTTCACCAAAGCAATCCCGGTGAGATAAGCCGGATAAATATTTCTATCTTCTACAGTGATGGAAACGCCAGATAGTTTATTCCCTGAGTGCTTGGGATTGGGGGACATGGAGGGAATTGATTCTGGTGTGAATGTCACAGGATCAAAATGTACTCCGGGCATGTTGATTGTATTGTTTATGGCCTCGAAATCTCCCGCATTTAACCATGGTGCACCGATTTGTAGAAATGGACGATATGTACCCCTACCTTCAGATATATTGGTACCTTCAAATAAACATGTACCAGGGTACACGGTTGCTACATCCAAGTTGGGCATATTAGGGGAAGGTGATCGCCATTTTAAGCCAGTCTGGTCGTACCAAAATTCACGCGCCCATCCTTTCATAGGAATTACAGTTAATTCAGCTTTCACTTGATTTTGAAGCCAATTCTCCTCATTGAACATCTTGGCCAGCTCCCCTACTGTCATTCCATGACGTACAGGTATTGGATACATTCCGACAAATGTGGCATAATTGGATTCTAAAATATTGCCTTCAACTAAAATTCCATTAATAGGATTTGGTCTATCCAAAACGACATATTTAATATTGTTTTCTGCGGCTGCTTCCATAGCTAAAGACATGGTATATATGTAAGTATAAAACCGCGCGCCAATATCCTGAATATCGAAGACCAATAAGTCAATTCCTTTTAACATCTCCGGGATTGGCTTCCGTACTTTTCCATATAGACTATAAATGGGAATACTCGTTTTGCTATCGATCTGATTATCTACCAATCCCCCGGCAGCTTCTGTACCACGAATACCATGTTCCGGCCCCAAAAGAGCTATAACCTTTACGTCATCCAGATTAAGAAATATATCTATAATATGATTATCTTTATAATCATAGGCGGTATGATTGGTAATGATACCGATTTTCTTTCCCTTAAACAGATTGTGATACTCTCCGATTCTGTCGAGGCCTGTCTTAACTATGCTTTTTTGAGGTGATGATGCACAAAATATGATAGATAATGTCACTAAAACAGATACTGAAAAAAGTAAGATTTTCATAATTTATCCTTTCTCTATAAGCAACGTACAAATATAGATAATAAACTAGTCGCTTGCTTTAAATAATTTTACATTGATGAGAATCGTTAATTTTAGTTATTTTTATCATATGAAAGAGATTACACAACTTATAAAACAAAAAGCTCACGATATTGGTTTTGATAAAGTTGGTATTACTTGTGCAAAACAGCCCGAGAAAAGTGCATTGCTTATGCATTGGCTCGCTAAAGGGTATCATGGTACCATGAACTGGATGATAAAG